>Ga0160445_100051_pt1 | contig 138114 bp, 131 predicted proteins | sample HID1972M_E1MG_FD_108215 | JGI IMG/M metagenome (GOLD analysis project Ga0160445, IMG submission 108215) | Enriched pill bug-associated microbial communities from UW Madison campus, WI, USA - HID1972M_E1 MG | ecosystem: Host-associated > Arthropoda: Insects > Digestive system > Unclassified ... | reverse complement strand
GCACCCTCGCCCAGCGCAGCGCCGGCGCCGCCAAGGAGATCAAGCAGCTCATCGACGACTCCACCGGCAGGGTCTCCGATGGCGCGGCGCTGGCCGCCCAGGCTGGCAAGACCATGGGCGAGATCGTCGCCTCGGTGCAGCGCGTGACCGACATCATGGCCGAGATCTCGGCGGCGTCGCAGGAGCAGGCGTCGGGCATCGACCAGGTCAACCAGACCATCACCCAGATGGACGAGACCACCCAGCAGAACGCCGCGCTGGTGGAAGAAGCCTCGGCCGCTGCCCGCGCGATGGAAGAACAGGCCGCCGGTCTGGCGCAGACGGTCTCGGTGTTCCGCGTCGGCGCGATGCAGCTGGAGACGCCGACCGCAGCACCCGTGCGGCGTGCAGCACCGGTATCGAAGGCAGCCGTCGACCGTGTGCCCGTTACGCGTGCGACACGTCCGGTCTCGCCGCGTCCCGCACCGGCACTGGCCGATGCGGACTGGGCCGAGTTCTGATTGTCGCGCTGCGCGCGCGCCATCGATGTCCGCGGCGGTCAACTTTCCGCCGCCGGGGTCGATAAGTCTGCTGACACTCCGTTCGAGCGCAATCGGCCCATGGCTGCGACCCACCTGCCCCACCCGCCGATCGGCAAACGCGACTTCGATTTCTCGGAACGCGATTTCCGTCGCGTCTGCCAGCTGATCCACGACCGGGCCGGCATCGCCCTCGTCGACAGCAAGCGCGACATGGTCTACGGCCGGCTGTCGCGGCGTCTGCGTGCGCTCGGCATGAGCGGATTCGGCACCTATCTCGATCGTCTGGAGCAGGACACCAACGGCGAGGAATGGCAGGCCTTCACCAATGCCCTGACCACCAACCTCACCGCGTTCTTCCGCGAGCCGCATCACTTCGAGCACCTGCACGAACAACTGGCTGCCTCCGGCGCGACGGCGCGCGCACCGCTGACGCTGTGGTCGTGCGCGGCCTCGACCGGCGAGGAGCCGTATTCGATCGCGATCACCGCCTGCGAAGCCTTCGGCACGATGACACCGCCGGTGCGCATCCTGGCCACCGACATCGACACCCAGGTGCTGACGACCGCGCAGCGCGGCGTCTATCCGGTCGAGCGCGTCGCGGGCATGGACGATGCGCGTCGACGTGCGTTCTTCAAGCGCGGCACCGGCCCCAACGAGGGCCAGTGCCGGGTACACCCGCAGTTGCAGGCGCTGATCGACTTCCGCCCGCTGAACCTGCTCAGCCCCCGCTACGACATCGGCGGTCCGTTCGCGGCGCTGTTCTGCCGCAACGTGATGATCTATTTCGACAAGCCCACCCAGCGCGGCATCCTCTCGCGCCTGGTCACGCACATGGATGCGGACAGCCTGCTCTACACCGGCCACTCGGAAAACTACCTGCACGCCGCCGACCTGATCCGGCCCTGCGGCCGCACGCTGTACCGGCGCAATTTCGGGACGGACGCGCGATGAGCCGCGCCGCCGTGCGCGAGGACGACGTCCTGCGCTATCGCGACCCGCACTTCAAGGTGCCGGCCGCCAAGCTGATGCCCACCCAGTACCTCGTCGTCGACGACGGCACCGCGCTGGTCACGGTGCTGGGCTCCTGCGTGGCGGCCTGCGTGCGCGATCCGCTGCTGCAGCTGGGTGGCATGAACCACTTCATGCTGCCCGAGGGCAACGCCGGCGACGGCGCACCCGCGCGCTACGGCAGCTACGCAATGGAACTGCTGATCAACGAACTGCTCAAGCGCGGCGCCAACCGCCGGCGCCTGGAGGCCAAGGTGTTCGGCGGCGCCAACGTGCTCAAGGGCTTCACCACCAATCCGGTGGGCACGCGCAATGCGGACTTCGTGCTGGCCTACCTCGACGCGGAACAGATCCCCGTCGTCGCCGAGGACATGCGCGGCATCCATCCGCGCAAGGTCTGGTTCTTTCCGCAGACCGGACGGGTGATGGTCAACCGGCTGCCGCACGCGCACGACGCCGAAGTGCTGGCCGCCGAAACCGCGGTGCGCGTGCGCCTGTCGCGCACGCCGGTCAGTGGTGGCGTGGAGCTGTTCGAGTGAACCGCTGCAAGGTGCTGGTGGTGGACGACTCGGCGGTCGTCCGCCAGCTGCTGAGCGAACTGCTGGCGCGCGATCCGGAGATCGAGGTCGTCGGCACCGCCGCCGATCCGCTGCTCGCACGCGAGAAGATCAAGCGGCTCAATCCGGACGTGCTGACGCTCGACGTCGAAATGCCGCGCATGGACGGTCTCGCCTTTCTCGAGAACCTGATGCGCCTGCGCCCGATGCCGGTGGTGATGGTGTCTTCGCTGACCGGACGCGGCGCCGACATCACGTTGCAGGCACTCGCACTGGGCGCGGTCGATTTCGTGACCAAGCCGAAGGTGGGCCTCGCCCAGGGCCTGGGCGACTACGCCGAGGAGATCACCGACAAGGTCAAGACCGCTGCACGCGCACGCGTGCGCCCGCTGATCGCCGCGGCAGCGCCAGTCATCCGCCTCGCGAACGCACAGGCCGCGCCCGCGGTCGCCAACCGCTTCCGCACCACCGACCGGCTGATCGCGATCGGCGCCTCGGCCGGCGGTACCGAAGCCATCCGCTGCGTGCTGGAACGCATGCCCCCGGACGCGCCGGCGATCGTGCTGACCCAGCACATCCCCGCGAGCTTCAGCCGCCCCTTCGTCGACCGCCTGGACAAGCACTCGGCGATGCTGGTGCGCGAGGCGCGCGACGGCGAAATGATCCTGCCCGGCCACGCCTATCTGCCGCCCGGCGACCACCACCTGCGCGTGGTGCGCGACGGTGCGCGCTGGCGCTGCCGCCTCGATGCCGGCCCGCCGGTCAACCGCCATCGCCCCGCGGTCGATGTGCTGTTCCGCTCGGTGGCCCAGGCCGCCGGCAGCAACGCGGTCGGTGCGATCCTGACCGGCATGGGCGACGACGGCGCACGCGGACTGCTCGAACTGCGCCAGGCCGGCGCGGCGACCCTCGTCCAGGACGAGGCCACGAGCGTGGTCTGGGGCATGCCAGGCGCGGCGGTGCGCATGGGCGCGGCGCAGGAACAGTGGCCGCTCGACGCGATTGCCGAACGCCTGATCACGCTGACGCGCGAGTAGGCCCTGCGGTCGATGCCATGATCCTCGCCGCGTCAGGCGATGGTCGAGTCGGACACGCGGTCGCGGTTCGGCTTCGCCGGGGTGCGCTGCACACCGGATCGCGACGCGTGACGGCCGTCGGCCATATGCTGCCCCTGCACAGGAGGTGCCGGATGGATCTGGTCCGCTTCATATCGGCCCTTGGCCTGGCCGTTCTGATGTTGATGCCACGCACCGTCAATGCAAGCGGCGACGTGTTCCGCTTCGAGGCATCGGCCGACGACTTCCACTTCGAGCTGATCCTCGTCGGCCGCGAAGACCCGGGTTCTGTCCAGGCCCGCTGGACCGGCAAGCCCGCCAGCACGACCATGCGCCGCCACCACATCGACATGGACCGGGCACGGCAACGACTGTTCGTCCATCCCGCACATGCGGACGGTGAGTCCGCCTTCGAGCTGCGGGTCTCGGGCACGGTCGATGAACTCTGGTTCGAAGGACGACGCTTGCAGGGCGTTGCCGACTGGACTGTCTGGTAGGCGTCGTGCCGGGTGGGGCCATTCGTCAGCCCCCGGCGACGGCGCCCCAACGCGCGACGGACCGGACGCCTGCCCGTGCAGACGTCCGGTCCACGCTGCCGTCAGGCGGCGGTCTTCTCGCCCGCGTCCACGTACTCCGCAATCTGGTCGAAGTTCATGTACCGGTAGATTTCGGTCGCCGAGGCGTCGAGAACGCCGACGTCGGCCATGTACTCGGCCTTGGTCGGAATGCGGCCCAGACGCGAGCAGATCGCAGCGAGTTCCGCCGAACCCAGGTACACGTTCGAATTGCGGCCCAGACGGTTCGGGAAGTTGCGCGTCGAGGTCGAGAACACCGTCGCACCTTCGCGCACCTGCGCCTGGTTGCCCATGCACAGCGAGCAGCCCGGCATTTCCATGCGCGCACCGGCCGCGCCGAAGGTGCCGTAATGGCCTTCCTTGGTCAGTTCGGCGGCGTCCATCTTGGTCGGCGGCGCGACCCAGAGCTTGGTCGGGATATCGCGCTTGCCTTCGAGCAGCTTGGACGCGGCGCGGAAGTGACCGATGTTGGTCATGCACGAACCGATGAACACTTCGTCAATCACCGCACCCGACACGTCCGACAGCGTCTTGACGTCGTCCGGATCGTTCGGGCACGCGACGATCGGCTCGTGCACGTCGGCCAGGTCGATCTCGATGACCGCGGCGTACTCGGCATCGGCGTCGCCCTTGAGCAGCTGCGGATCGGCGAGCCAGGCTTCCATCTTCTCGATGCGGCGCTGGATCGAACGCGCGTCGGCATAGCCTTCGCTGATCATCCACTTCAGCATCACGATGTTCGACGTGATGTATTCGATGATCGGGGCCTTGTCGAGGTGCACCGTGCAGCCGGCCGCCGAACGCTCGGCCGAGGCATCGGACAGTTCGAACGCCTGCTCGACCTTGAGATCCGGCAGGCCTTCGATCTCGAGGATGCGACCGGAGAAGATGTTCTGCTTGCCCTGCTTGGCGACGGTCAGCAGGCCCTGCTTGATCGCGTACAGCGGAATCGCGTTGACCAGATCGCGCAGGGTCACGCCGGGCTGCAGCTTGCCCTTGAAGCGGACCAGCACCGATTCCGGCATGTCGAGCGGCATGACGCCCGTCGCCGCGGCGAACGCGACCAGACCCGAACCCGCCGGGAACGAGATGCCGATCGGGAAGCGCGTGTGCGAGTCGCCACCGGTGCCGACGGTGTCGGGCAGCAGCATGCGGTTGAGCCAGCTGTGGATGATGCCGTCGCCCGGACGCAGCGAGATGCCGCCACGCGTGGAGATAAACTCCGGCAGCGTGTGGTGCGTCTTGACGTCGACCGGCTTCGGATACGCCGCAGTGTGGCAGAACGACTGCATCACCAGATCGGCGGAGAAGCCCAGGCACGCGAGGTCCTTGAGCTCGTCGCGGGTCATCGGACCGGTGGTGTCCTGCGAACCCACGGACGTCATCTTCGGCTCGCAATAAGTGCCCGGACGCACGCCCTGGCCTTCCGGCAGACCGATCGCACGGCCAACCATCTTCTGCGCGAGCGAGAAACCCTTGCCGGTGTTGGCCGGCTGCTGCGGCAGACGGAACAGTTCGAGCGTCGGCAGGCCCAGCGACTCGCGCGCCTTGGCGGTCAGGCCGCGGCCGACGATCAGCGGAATGCGGCCGCCGGCGCGCACTTCGTCGAACAGCACTTCGGACTTGACCTGGAACTCGGCGATCACATTGCCGTTCTTCAGCGCCTTGCCGTCGTAGGGACGCAGTTCGATGACGTCGCCCTGCTCCATCTGCGACACGTCGAGTTCGATCGGCAGCGCGCCGGCGTCTTCCATCGTGTTGTAGAAGATCGGCGCGATCTTCGAACCCAGGCACACACCGCCGAAGCGCTTGTTCGGAATGAACGGAATGTCCTCGCCGGTCCACCACAGCACGCTGTTGGTCGCGGACTTGCGGCTGGAACCGGTACCGACCACGTCGCCGACGTAGGCGACCAGATGCCCCTTCTCCTTGAGATCGCGGATGGCCTGGATCGGCCCGCGCTTGCCGTCTTCTTCCGGCACGAAGGGCGCGTCGTCGCGCCTGTTCTTCAGCATCGCCAGTGCGTGCATCGGGATGTCCGGGCGCGTCGTCGCGTCGGGCGCCGGCGACAGGTCGTCGGTATTGGTCTCGCCCGGCACCTTGAACACCGTCAGCTTCATCGACTCGGGCACTTCCGGCTTGCTGGTGAACCATTCGGCGTCGGCCCAGCTCTGGATCACGGCCTTGGCATTCGCGTTGCCGGCCTTGGACTTCTCTTCGACGTCGTGGAAGGCGTCGAACACCAGCAGGGTGTGCTTGAGGCCATCGGCGGCGATGGTGCCGACCTCGGCGTCATCGAGCAGGTCGACCAGTGGCTGCACGTTGTAGCCGCCGAGCATCGTGCCCAGCAGTTCGGTCGCGCGCGCGCGGGTGATCAGCGCGTTGCGCTCGCTGCCAAAGGCGAGCGCGGCGAGGTACGAGGCCTTGACTTTGGCAGCGTCGTCGACGCCGGCCGGCACGCGGTGGGTCAGCAGGTCGAGCAGGAACTCCGCCTCACCCGCGGGCGGGTTCTTCAGCAGTTCGATGACGTCCGCGGTCTGCTGCGCATCGAGCGGCAGCGGCGGGATGCCCAGCGCTTCGCGCTCGGCAACGTGGTGGCGGTAGGCTTCCAACATGCGGGCAACTCCAGTTTCTTGTATTCGGTACCGGGAAAACCGGTCTCAGGCCGACGGTACGATCAGCTTGAGACCCTTGAAATAGGTGCGGAAAAACACATCGTCGCGAGTGATCAGGCCATTGCATTGCAACAGCGCATGCGCCCCGACGATGAAGTCGCGCGCGGCGCGGCCGGACGTATCGCCGCGCTGCCAGGAACGCCGCTGCATCTCGCCGGCGCGCAGTGCCGACTTGGCCTCGATCGCCGAGAAGCGCACGCCCATGTCCTCGAGCACGGCCATGGTGTCGGCGCCGTCGTGCAGCGCGCCGCAGATCTCGGCCAGTGCGACATCGCAGACCACGACCGGGCCGGCACTCAGGTACTGGCGCAGGCAGGCCTCGGCGGCATCGGCCTGCGGACCGTCTGCCAGCAGATCCACCAGCACGGGCGCGTCGACGGCGATCACCGGTCGGCGCCTCCGTCAGCGCTAGCTTCAGTGTCAGCGGCCGGCTGGCCACGCACCGCGCGCATCGCGGCGTCGGTGTCGTCGAAGCCTTCGAGCCTGAAACGGCCGCGCGCGCGCGACACCGCGTCATCCACGCTCTTGCGCAACACGATGCGGCTGCCTTCCAGCTCGACCTTCAGGATCGTGCCCTTGCTCAGCCCCAGCGCATCGCGCACGGCCTTGGGCAGGGTGATCTGGCCGCGTTCGGCGACGGTGGCTTCCATGGTGGGCTCCATCAGGTATGCCTGAATTATACATACCTGACTCCGCATACTCAAATGCGCCGATCCGCTTGGGCGGCGCGTTGGAACCGGTATCGCGGCAGCGTCGACATCCGGCTCGCCCACCAGCGCTTGCAACGCAGCATCCGATCGCCGCACGTGGGCTTCTGCGGACACGATGACAGTCCTGACACGCAGTCCGGCCTACACTTCCCTGAATCGGCTCGCCCGGCCCGCACCGCCCGGCACACCGAACGCGACACCCCGTCAGCGCGCAAGACCGGCATCGCCGGCCCTCGCCAGCCATCTGCGACAGGAGTTCCTGCATGACCGATTCCTTCTCCACCCACACCTCCCTCGAACTCGGCGGCCGCCGCTACGCCTACGCCAGCCTGCCGGCGCTGGGCAAGCAGTTCGACATCGCCCGCCTGCCGTATTCGATGAAGATCCTGCTCGAGAACCTGCTGCGTCATGAAGACGGCGAGACCGTCGCTGCGCATCACATCGAAGCCGTCGCGAAGTGGAACCCGAAGGCCGAGCCGGACACCGAAATCGCGTTCATGCCCGCGCGCGTGGTGCTGCAGGATTTCACCGGCGTGCCCTGCGTCGTGGACCTCGCCGCGATGCGTGACGCAGTGGTCCGTCTGGGCGGCCGTCCGGAGCAGATCAATCCGCAGATTCCCTCCGAACTGGTGATCGACCATTCGGTGCAGGTGGACGTGTTCGGCCGGCCCGACGCGCTGGATCTCAACGGCAAGATCGAGTTCCAGCGCAACAAGGAACGCTACGGCTTCCTGCGCTGGGGCCAGAAGGCCTTCGACAACTTCAAGGTCGTCCCGCCCAATACCGGCATCGTCCATCAGGTGAACCTGGAGCACCTCGCCCGGGTGGTGATGACCGCCGAGCGCGATGACGGCACGCAGTGGGCCTATCCGGACACCGTGTTCGGCACCGATTCGCACACCACGATGATCAACGGCATCGGCGTGCTGGGTTGGGGCGTGGGCGGCATCGAGGCCGAGGCCGCGATGCTCGGCCAGCCCTCGTCGATGCTGATTCCGCAGGTCGTCGGCTTCAAGCTCAGGGGCCGCCTGCCGGAAGGCGCGACCGCGACCGATCTGGTGCTGACCGTCACCGAGATGCTGCGCAAGCACGGGGTGGTGGGCAAGTTCGTGGAATTCTTCGGCGACGGCCTGCAGCACCTGCCACTGGCCGACCGCGCGACGATCGGCAACATGGCGCCCGAGTACGGCGCCACCTGCGGCATCTTTCCCATCGATGCCGAATCGTTGAACTATCTGCGCCTGTCGGGCCGCAGCGAAGAGCAGATCGCACTGGTCGAGGCCTACGCGAAAGCGCAGCAGTTGTGGCACGAACCCGGCGGCGCCGAGGCCGAGTACAGCAGCGTGCTGGAACTCGACATGGGCGAAGTGCGTCCGTCGCTGGCCGGCCCGAAGCGCCCGCAGGATCGCGTATTGCTCGAGAACGTGCAGCAGAACTTCGTCGACAACGTCGGTGCCCTCACCGCGCGTCGCGACGCCGGCAACGACCGGCAGATCGACCGCTTCGACAAGGAAGGCGGCGACCAGCCGCAGGCCGAGCGCCTGGCGGCCAAGCCGATCTCGAAGATCACGCTCGATGACGGCGAACACGAACTGACCGACGGCTCGGTGGTCATCGCCGCGATCACCTCCTGCACCAACACCTCCAACCCGGCGGTGATGCTCGGCGCCGGCCTGCTCGCGCGCAACGCGGCGGCCAAGGGCCTGAAGGCCGCGCCGTGGGTCAAGACCTCGCTGGGCCCGGGCTCGCTGGTGGTCACCGATTATCTGGAAAAGGCCGGCGTACTCGATGATCTGGAGAAGCTCGGCTTCTACGTCGTCGGTTACGGCTGCACCACCTGCATCGGCAATTCCGGCCCGCTGCCCGAAGCCGTGTCGAAGGGCATCGCCGCGAACGATCTGGCCGTGGCCTCGGTGCTGTCGGGCAATCGCAACTTCGAGGGCCGCATCCACGCCGAGGTCAAGATGAACTACCTTGCCTCCCCGCCGCTGGTGGTCGCCTACGCCATCGCCGGTACCGTGGACATCGACCTGACCACCGAGCCGCTGGGCAAGGACCACGACGGCAATCCGGTCTACCTGCGCGACATCTGGCCGACGAACAAGGAGATCGGCGACTTCATCGCCCGGACCATCGGGCCGGAGATGTTCGCCAAGAACTATGCCGACGTGTTCAAGGGCGACACGCGCTGGAACACCATCGAGTCGCCCGACGGCGAACTGTACGAATGGGACGAGGCCTCGACCTACATCAAGAACCCGCCCTACTTCGACGGCATGACGATGGCGGTGGGCAACATCGAGGACATCCACGGCGCGCGGATCATGGGTCTGTTCGGCGACTCGATCACCACCGACCACATTTCCCCCGCCGGCAACATCAAGGGCGACTCTCCCGCGGGCCGCTTCCTGCAGGCGCGCGGCGTGCAGCCGGCCGACTTCAACAGCTACGGCTCGCGTCGCGGTAACGACGACGTCATGGTGCGCGGCACCTTCGCCAACATCCGCATCAAGAACCTGTTCTTCGGCGGCGAAGAAGGCGGCAACACCCTGTACCGCAGCAAGGGCGCCGAACCCGAGAAGCTGGCGATCTACGACGCGGCGCAGAAGTACAAGGCCGACGGCGTGCCGCTGGTGGTGTTCGCGGGCAAGGAATACGGCACCGGCTCATCGCGCGACTGGGCGGCCAAGGGCACCAACCTGCTCGGCGTGAAAGCCGTGATCGCCGAGAGCTTCGAGCGCATCCATCGCTCCAATCTCGTCGGCATGGGGGTGCTGCCGTGCAGCTTCCGCGATGGTCAGAACGCGCAGAGTCTCGGCCTCGACGGCTCGGAGACGGTCGAGCTCACCGGCCTCGCCAACGGCAAGTCGAAGACCGCGCAGGTCGTGGCGACGCGGGATGACGGCACGCAGATCCGCTTCGAGGTCGACGTGCTGCTGCTGACGCCGAAGGAAGTCGAGTACTTCCGTCATGGCGGGTTGTTGCATTACGTGCTGCGTCAGCTCGCCGCGAAGAAGGCGGCCTGATCGCCACGAAAAGGCCCGCAAATGCGGGCCTTTTCCTTGTGCAGGAGCGGCCCATGGCCGCGATTCGGCTTTCCCAGCAGAGCCCATCGCGGCCATGGGCCGCTCCTACAGGGGCGCGTCGCTCTAGCTTCCCGGACAACGCGGCAACCCGTCTCCCACGCTGCATTCCACGCAGCACGGTGCCGCCTGCGGCCGCGGTGTCGCCTGCCCCGGCTGCACTGGATCCGGCGTCACCGGCAACGGCGGCGGCGCGACATACAGCCCCGGCGAAGGCGAGAGCGCGGCGAGCTCGTTGGCCGGCCGCAACTGCAACAGCACCGCCCAGTCCTGCCGGTTCGCATTGCAGGCCTGCGGCGCATCCGGGCTGCACGGCGGATCCTCCAACCCGCGCTGTGCCAGTGCGGCGAACTGACCGCCTGGGGTCAACGGCATCAGCCGCATCGTGACGCCGTCGAGCACGTTCCCGCCGACCAGCTGCGCCTGCCCGCTCTCGACACCGACGACGATGTCGCAATGCATGCCGAGCCCGCCGTCCTCGCTGCTGAGCAGGGTCGCGAGGCCGCCGAAACCGAACACGCGGTTCGCGGCGCGCACGTAGCAGAGCATGTCGCCGCGCGCCGGGCGCGCCGCCATCGGATCGGCCACGCGATAGGCGTTGGTCTCGGGACTGCGATAAGCATTGCGCACGTAGTCGACGTGACTCGGTGATCCGCTGAAACCCGGCAACGTCGCGCGACGCGCAACCCAGGACACGAACGCGGCCGACCACGGCACATCCACGAGGAAACTGCGGCAGGCCGGCGACGCCTGGTGGCTGGTCGGCGCGAACATGCAGTCCCAGGCACCCGGTCGGTGCTGGAGTTGCACCAGCTGGTCGGCGCCACGCCAGTAGCCCGCGACACGGCGCCAGGCCTGCTCGCCATTGGTCAGCAATGCGGTCTCCGCCTCGCGTACTGTCGAACCCGCATAGCGGCCTTCGACATCGATGAAAGGCCGGTGCCACAGCAGGTGTTCCTCGCACGCGGCAGCGGCAAGCCGGGTCGCCGGGTCAGGCGATGCGACCTGTGCGCGCAGCAGTGGACAGGGATCGGCTGCCAGCGCGGTCAACGGCGCAGACAGCAGCAGGCAGGCGAGCAGCAACAGGTGGCGCGTCGATCGCATGGGGGGCGTCCATTCCGCGCGGGACGCGCGGTCATCGCCATCGTGCCCCAGTCGCACGTGAAGAGCAGGTCCGCCCGCGCGTTCAGCCCGCGCAGAACGCGGCGTAGTCGATGTAGCCGGGGAACGCACGGCCCGGTGCACAGACCGGACAATCGGGATCGGGCGACAGTCGTGTCTCGCGGAACTGCATGCGCAACGCGTCGAACTGCAACAGACGTCCGGCCAGCGGTGCGCCGATATCGAGCAGCAACTTCAACGCTTCGGTCGCCTGCAGCAGGCCGACCACACCCGGCAGCACGCCGAGCACGCCGACTTCCGAACAGTTCGGCGCCGCTTCGGCCGGCGGCGGTTCGGGAAACAGACAGCGATAGCAGGGGCATACGCCGCGCCGGCGGCCGGCATCGAAGACGCTGACCTGTCCGTCGAAGCGATGCACCGCGCCGTAGACCAGCGGCACGCCGTGCAGCACGCAGGCATCGTTGAGCAGGTAGCGCACCGGGAAATTGTCGGCGCCGTCGAGCACCAGATCGATGCCGTCGAGCAACCGATCGACGTTGTCGCTGGTCACGCGTTCGGCGATCGCTTCGATACGCGTGCGCGGATTGAGCGCGCCGAGCGTCGTCGCTGCCGACTGGACCTTGGGCTGCCCGATGCGGTCTTCGGCATGCAGGATCTGCCGCTGCAGATTGCTGCGGTCGACGACATCGTCGTCCGCGATGCGCAGCGTGCCGACGCCGGCGGCGGCGAGGTAGTACGCGGCCGGCGAACCGAGGCCACCGGCACCGATCACCAGCACCGTCGCATCGGCGAGTCGCTGCTGGCCGGCGAGACCGATCTCAGGAAGTTTGAGATGCCGCGAATAGCGCTCGTGGAAATCGAGATCGATGTCGCCGTCCGGCAACATGGTCGGCAAACCCGCGGCCTGCCAGGCGCTGGTGCCGCCGGCGACCGATGCGATGTCGGTGTAGCCGAGCGCGGCCAGCGTTTCCGAGACCTGCATCGAACGGCGACCGCTCTGGCAGATCAGCAGCAGCGGCGCCTGCAGGTCCGGCGCATGCGCCAGTGGCGCGGCTTCGAGTGTCGCGCGATCGACGCCATCCGCGCCCTCGGCCATGCCGGTCACGCGCTCGTGCGCCTCGCGCACGTCGATCAGGCGCACGCCCTGCTGCTGGCGTTGCCGGGCCTGCGCCGGCGTGAGTTCCTGGATGGCCATGGCGCGATTATCGCGCGGACGCGGGCGATGCGCGGGGAACGCTGCGGTTCGATCAGCAGCATCCGGCCGACGCCCGCGGACTGTGTGCATCCCTTCCCCCTTTGGGGGAAGGTGCCCGGAGGGCGGATGAGGGCGCTTTTGGACGCTTTCCTATAGAGCCCAGCCCCCACCCGACGCGCTTTGCGCGTCGACCTCTCCCGGCGGGAGAGGTGCCCAGGTTCTGCAGCCCGCAGATGCCGGACTGTCGTCATGCATCAGAGCGTCCGGGCAACTACAAGTCCACGCGCCGCCCCAACAGAACAGCACTCAGTACGGCAACACATCCACCGGCGTGCCGCGCGCGTAATCGCGCGAGCCCGCATCGAGCACGATCAGCGCGTCCGAATCCGCAGCGGCCTGCATGCGGTGCGAACCGTCCGCCGGATTCGGCTCGACCCAGGAAATGCCGTCGCCGTCGATCCACCAGCGACCGCGCAGGAGTTCGAGGCGCTCGTGGACCTTGGTCCAGTCCGAGCCCAGCCGCGCGCGGCGCAATGCCCGCGGCGCCCTGCCCTGCAGGCCGTCGACGAGACGACGCCCGAGCGCGAGCCAGGTCGCGAGCACCGACACCGGATTGCCGGGCAGGCACAGGAACAGCGCCGGACCGAGCGTGTCGCCTTCCGCGAGCAGCAACGGCATGCCGGGTTTCATCATGACCTTCCACATCCGCACGCGGCCGCGGCGCTGGAGCAGTTCGGGCAGCAGATCCTTCTCGCCGGCCGACACGCCGCCACAGGTCAGCACCAGATCGAAAGCCTCGCCGGCGTGACGCAGCGCGGAGGTCACCTGGGCTGCGTCGTCGGGCAGCGTCGGAAACGCGACCGGCTCCAGACCTTCGGCGCGCAACAGCGCCATCAGCTGATCGCGGTTGGAGTTGTAGATCTGACCGGGACCGAGCGTCATGCCGGGCTCGACGAGTTCGTCGCCGGTCGCGAACACCGCGACCGTCGGCCGTCGCACCACGTCGAGCTGCGCGAGCCCCTGCGACGCCGCGAGGCCGATGCGCGCCGGCGTCAGCGTGTCGCCCGCGCGCAGCAGCAGATCGTCAACCTTCGAATCCTCACCGGCGCGGCGGACGTGCTGACCGGGCCGGGGCGCGATCTGGACGACGACCGTGCCGCCATCGAGCGCAGTGTTCTCCTTCATCACCACCGTATCGGCGCCCGCCGGCAGCGGCGCGCCGGTGGTGATGCGCACGCAAGTACCCGCCTCGACGGTCTGCGCGGCATCGGGGCCGGCGAACTGCTCGCCGGTCAGGCGCAGCCGCGTCGGCACGCCGCCGGTCGCGAGATCGGCATGGCGCAACGCGAAGCCGTCCATCGCCGAATTGTCGAACGGCGGCTGCGACAGCGTCGCGACGACATCGCGCGCCAGCACGTGGCCGTGCGCGCGCGACAGCGAGACCGTCTGCGGCTGCAGGCGACGCTCGGCGGCGACGGCATCGACGATCGCGCAGGCCTCGTCGAACGGCACGCGGAACGGGAACGTGGGCTCAGTCATGGGTGACTCCGGCCCGGACCAGATCGTCGGGCGTGTTGAGGTTGCCGAAGCGGACACCGTCGAAACGCACACCCCGCATCTCCAGCGTCTGCTGCAACGCGTGCACCGCGTACCTGCCGGCTGCGAGCGCGGCCGCCGCGGCCTCGCGCAACGCTGCGACAGGCCACAGTGCGACCAGCGGCTGTGCGCCGTCTGCATCGTACGCATACGCGCCGGTAAGGCCGGCGTGGTGCACGAGCGTGCGCAACAGGCAATCGTTGATATCGATCAGATCGACCGGCAGTGTCAGCAACCACGACGTCGTCGTCGCATGGGCGAGCGCATCGACACCCGACAGGGGTCCAGCATCGGCAATGCGGTCGGGCACCGCGGTCAGGCCGTGCGCGCCATAGCGCGGCAGATCACGGTTCGCGCTGACGAGGAAAGCCCCTCCCTGCCCGGCCAGCCGGCGCTGCCAGCGCAGGATCTGCGGCACGCCATCACGTTCGAGCCACGCCTTGTCGCGTCCGCCCAGCCGCGAGGCGCGGCCACCGGCCACGATGCCGATGGTGACATCGGGAAACACAGGCGCAGGCGGTGGCGAGACCATCATCAGAATGCGACGGATGCGGACCGGCTCACTTGCGCTTGACGTGCCGGATCAGCCGCTTCTTCTTCGCCAGCTGGCGGTCGTTGAGCACGTTCTTCTTGTCCTTGTAGGGGTTGTCGCCCTCGCGGAACAGGAAGCGCACCGGCGTGCCGACCAGCTTGAAGCGCTTGCGGAAGAAGTTCTCCAGATAGCGCTTGTAGCTGTCGGGCAGCGTCCGCAGGCGGTTGCCGTGGACGATGATCGTCGGCGGATTCTCGCCGCCCGGATGCGCGTAACGCAGCTTCGGCGCGTGACCACGCACGACCGGCGGCGGGTTGGTCTCGTAGGCGATCTCGAGCGCCCTGGTGACCTCCGAGGTGCCGAACCTGTAGTTGGCCGATGCGTGCGCGCGGTGGATCGCCTGGAACAGTTCGCGCAGGCCCGAGCCGTGCTTGGCACTGATGCGCACCGCTTCGGCCCACGGCACGAAGGCCAGCTTGCGCGACAGCAGCGCTTCGGTCTGCTCGCGCTGGTAGTCGGTCAGGCCGTCCCACTTGTTGACCGCGACGACGAGCGCACGGCCCGAATCGAGCACCGCGCCGAGCACGCTGGCGTCCTGGTCGGTCACGCCTTCGCTGGCATCGATCATCACCACCGACACCTGCGAGTGTTCGATCGCCTGCAGCGTCTTGATGATCGAGAACGTCTCGACCGCCTCGTCCACCTTGGACTTGCGGCGGATGCCGGCGGTGTCGACCAGACGGTACTTGCGGCCGTCGCGTTCCAGATCGACCTCGATCGAATCGCGCGTGGTGCCGGCGACTTCGGAGGCGATCATCCGCTCCTCGCCGAGGATGCGGTTGACCAGCGTCGACTTGCCCACGTTCGGGCGACCGACGAAGGTCACGCGGACGCGCTCGGGATCGCTGTCGAGCTGCTCGGACTGGCCCACTTCCGGCAGCTTCTCGAGAATCTCGTCGACCAGCTCGTCGATACCGTGGCGGTGCGCCGACGAGATCGCATGCGTGTCGGAGAAGCCGTAGCGCGAGAAATCGGCCTCGGCCGCGCGCGCGTCGAGGCCATCGGTCTTGTTGATGACCAGGAACGTGGGTTTGTCGATCTTGCGCAGCCAGCGCAGGATCTCGTCGTCGAGCGCCGAGGCGCCTTCGCGACCATCGACCACGAACAGCACGAGATCGGCTTCCGCCGCGGCGGCACGCGACTGCTTCGCGGTCGGGCCGGCCAGGCCGGTGCCTTCCAGATGCACGTTCTCGCCGGCGATACCGCCCGTGTCGACCAGCGCGAACGGCACGTCGGGATTGAGCCGGCACACGCCGTAATGGCGGTCACGGGTGACGCCCGGCTCGTCATGGACGAGCGCGTCGCGGGTGCGGGTCAGCGCGTTGAACAGCGTCGATTTGCCGACGTTGGGGCGGCCCACGAGGGCGACGAGGGGAAGCATGGGGCGGATTCCGTTCGAATGGGTCTTGCGTGTCGCGCGGGCATGGCCCGGAAGCACACGGCCCCGGGCAGATGGCTGCCCGGGGCCGTCATTGTCGCACTTGCGGCGGAATTACTGCGCCAGGCGCCAGGCGGTCACGTTGCCGTCGACGTTCTGGACCACCAGCACGCCGTCGGCGACGACCAGCGCGCCGCGGATCGGATCACGGCCGGCGCGCTCGCGGGCGACGAATTCGCCGTCGTCGAGACGCATCCAGTGCAGGTAGCCGTCGAGGTCGCCGACCACGGCGTAGTCGCCCTGGATCGCCGCGCCGGTCAGGTTGCGACGCGCGAGTGCCGGCTGCTGCCATGCGGCGGTGCCGCTGTACTTGTCGAGCGCCCAGACCGTGCCGTTGGCATCGGTGACCACCAGGCGCTGCGGCGACAGGGCCGGACGGTTCGCGCCGCCGTGTTCGCTGACCCACAGCGGACGACCGCTCGGGCCTTCCAGCGCCATCGTGCGGTGACGGTAGCTGCTGGCGAACAGCACGGCATCGTCGAGCACCGGGGTGCCGTCGACATCGGACATGCGCTCCAGTTCGGTCCGGCCGTCGGGCTGGGCCACGGCCTGCTCCCACAGCGTGCGACCGTCGGACAGCGACAGCGCAGCGATGGTGCCGTCGTCGTTGCCGACGAACACGAAGCCCGGGCCGAGCACCGGTGCATCGTTGCCGCGCACGGTCAGCGACGGCAGCTCGCGCACCCAGAACCAGCGGCGCTCGCCGCTGGCGACGTCGAACGCGGTCACGCGGCCGTCGTTGGAACGCACCAGCACGACGCCCTGCCCGATCGCGGGCGCGGCGATGACTTCGTTGGACACCTTGGCCGTCCAGCGCTCCGCGCCGGTGGCCGCGTCCAGCGCGACCACTTCGCCATCGAGGCTGCCGGCCACGACCAGGCCCTCACCGACGCCGGGGCCGCCGCTCAGACGCAGGTCCGAGTCGTAACGCCACACCGAAGCACCGGTCTGCAGGTCGAACGCGCGCACGCCGCCCTTGATCGCGGCGACATAGACGCGGCCATCGGCCACGGCCGGCGACTGGCGCACGCCGAGACTGCCCTCGCCCTTGCCGGCATTCGCCGACCACAGGCGCGACACGCTCAGCGTCTCGGTGATGTCGGTCAGCACCGCAGGCTCGGACAGCGCCTTGGCATTGGCCTTCTCGCTGTTGCCGAACCAGCCGCGCACGGTGCTGCAGCCGGTGACGGTCATCACGCAGAGCGCGATCGCCGCGATGCGCACGAGGCGGTTCGGCGCATGGGAAGACGCGTCACGCGCGGTCTGGTCGGTCATCAGGATTCAACCTCGGGTTCGTCCGGCGTGCCGCCGACTTCGGAAAGCTTGAGTTCGACCAGGCCACGCTGTTGCGCGGCGCTGTCGAGCTGGCGCAGGGCCTGCGCGTAATCCGCGCGGGCCTGTTCGTTCTGCTTGAGTGCGAAATGCGCGTCGCCGCGGGCTTCGAGCGAGACGGCATCGTCCGCATCGGCGAGCAGCTTGACCGCATCCTCGCCGCGACCGGCGTCGGTCAGCAGGCGCGCGAGACGCTGCTGGACCACCGCTGCCACGCCCGGCTCTGCGCCCTTGACGGCTTCGAGCGTCGCGATTGCGGCATCGCGATCGCCCTTGTCGACCTGCGCCTTGGCCAGCTGCAGCGCGGCCAGTTCGCTGTACGCGGTATCCGGCAGACCGGCCAGGGTCTGCGAGGCCTTGTCGAACTCGCCGGAGCGGATGTCCAGCAGCGCGGTCTGGTAGGCCGAGTGCTGCTCGACCGCCTGTGCATGCGTGCGGTTCTTCCAGTACTGCCAGCCACCGATGAGCGCGGCGCCGACCGCCAGGCCACCCACCAGTCCCAGAGCGTTGTCGCGAAGCCAGGCCTTGACCCGCTCCCCCTGCTCGCGTTCGTCCAGCAACTCGTCAATCGCCATATGGTCTCTACGCCCGCCGTCGAAGGCGGGTCAAACGGATGAAAGAAGGATCGCGGGACCCCGCATCGGTGCGGCGGTCCGGAACCCGGCGCGGTTGCCCGGAATTACTCGGAAACCGGCGCCAGCGCGCCGTCGGAGGATACCGTAAAGCGTGCCACGTTGGCCCGCTGGAACCGGGACAGATCCTGAACGTCGCCACCGCTCGACACTTCGACAGCCGTGGCATTGCCGAGCTTGACGCGGCTGACACTGCCCGCCTCGAAACGACGCTCCTGGCCGGCCTGCACGAGGGCCTGCTCGACCTGCGCGCCATCGGCACCGATGATTTCGATCCAGCTGTCACCACTGAAGCGCATCACCAGTCCGTCGTCGACCCGGGCATCGGCTTCGGGCGTGGACTGCACGACCGGCGCGCGCTTGGGCAACGCCCCGAGCGACGCGGTGACCGGTGTCGGACGCGTGGGACGCGCCGTGTCGACAGGCACGCTGCCGTCGAGGCCCAGCGACGCGGTTTCCACCGGGCGGCTGTTGTCGACGTGCGAGCGCGTCGCCACCCAGACCGGAACCGCGATCAGCGCGGTGATCACCACGTAGACCGCGCGCCCCATCGCCTTGTCGAGCATGCGCTGCATCGGCGGGGTGTAGGTGCGCGGGGTGAGTTCGAGTGGACGCGCGGTGGCGTCCGAAACGCTGTCGGCCAGCGATTCGGGCAGTTTCAGCAGGCGCAGGTAGCTGCGCAGCTGCCCGCGGACGAAGACCGGTGCGCCGAGACGGGCCCAGTCTTCGGCTTCCAGCGCTTCGACGACCCGCAGCTGCATGCGCAGCCGGCCAGCGACATCGGCGACCGTCAGCCCGGCCTCCATGCGCGTCTCGCGCAGACGTTCTCCGACCCCAGGCGAAGACGCTGGCATGGTCTGGTTCGAAGAACTCATGGTGGACTGGCTTCCCTTGGCTGTAGGTTCGATGCGGGCGGAAACTCCGATAGCAGACGTCGCTGGTATCGATCGGCGGCCCCTGTGTCGCCGAGTGCGGTTTCGATCTGTACCGCCAGTTGCAATGCTGCCGCAGTTGCGGGGGCCGCGGCAAGCCGTCGCTGCGAAAAAGCACGCGCATCGAAGTAGCGATGTTCGTCGGCGAGGTGGCGCGACATCGCATCGAGGGCGACGAGGTTCTCAGGATCGAGTTCCAGCGACGCGCGCAGATCGCGTTCGACGCGTGCGGTATCCCCCGCGGTCATCGCGCAGGCACCCGCATTGGCCAGTGCGCCGGACGGGTCACCGTAGGCAGGATCGCGCACCGCTGCGTCGAAATAGGCCAGCGCGTCGGTCGCCCGGCCGTTGCGACACAGCCAGGTGCCGTAGTTGTTGAGGTAGGCGCCCCGGCTCGGCGCGTGCTCTGCAGCAGCCTTGTAGAAACCGCCGGCCTGGACGCTTCGGCCCTGGCGGTCCTCGATCACCGCGAGCAGCGTGTTCGCGTCGGCCACCGTGCCCTCGCTTCTCAACGCGCCGCGCGCCGCGCTCGCCGCGGCGTCGAGATTGCCGGCCTCCAGTTCGCGCGAGGCAAGCGCAATCTGCCCTCGTGCCGCTTCGTTGCGCCGCGACTCCGCATTGCCCCGGGTGTTGTAGGTCTGTGCCTGCGGGCGGAAGTCGCTCTTGCCGCTGGGCTTGATGAACGTCAGGCGTGAGCAGCCGACCGTGGCCAGCACGAGGACAGCGAGAACGACGGCCTCAGGCAGCCGCATCGACACCTGGACCGCCTTGCGCTTCGAGACGCTTGAGATGTTCGGCCTGCCGACGCGTGCGATCGGCGACCTGGCCCTTGAGCTGGCCGCAGGCTGCGTCGATGTCGTCGCCGCGGGTGCGGCGCACCGGCGCGATGCGGCCCGACTCGTTGAGCAGCTTCTGGAACCGGCGGATCGTCGCGTCGTCCGGACGCTCGTAGCGCGTGCCCGGGAACGGGTTGAACGGAATCAGATTGACCTTCGCCGCATCCTTCATCTGCAGGCGGTTGTCAAAGTCGCGCATCAGCCGGGCCAGCTCGCGCGCATGCTGAGGCTGGTCGTTGACGTCCTTCATCAGCGTGTATTCGAAGGTGATCGACTCGCCCCGCTTGCGCTGCGCATAGCGCGCGCAGGCTTCCATCAGCTCGGCGATCGGATACTTTTTGTTCAGCGGCACCAGCTCGGTGCGCAGCGCGTCGTTGGCCGCGTGCAGCGACACCGCCAGTGACACGTCACTGACTTCGCCCAGCCTGTCGATCATCGGGACCATGCCGGCGGTCGACAGCGTGACGCGCTTGTTGGCCAGGCCGTAGCCCAGGTCGTCGCGCATGATGCTCATCGCGCGGACGACATTGTCGAAATTCATCAGCGGCTCGCCCATGCCCATCATCACGACATTGGTCAGGCGGCGCTGCTTGTGCGGCACGTTGCCCAGATGCCGCGCCGCCACCCAGACCTGGCCGATGATCTCGGCGGTCGACAGGTTGCGGTTGAAGCCCTGGGTCGCGGTGGAACAGAACTGGCAGTTGAGTGCGCAGCCGACCTGCGAGGACACGCACAGCGTGCCGCGCGACTTGTCGGGAATGTAGACGGTCTCGATCGCGTTCTTGCCGTCCATCGCCAGCAGCCACTTGTGGGTGCCGTCGGTGGAGGGCTTCTCGAACTGGATCTGCGGCACGCGGACTTCGGCATGCGCCTCGAGCTTGGCGCGCAGCGCCTTGCCCAGATCGGTCATGTCGTTGAAGTCGGTGACGTAGCGGTGGTGGATCCACTTCATGATCTGGTGGGCACGGAAACGCTTCTCGCCGAGGGTCTCGGCGAAGAAGCGCTCCATGCCCTCGCGATCGAGGTCGAGCAGGTTCTGCTTGGCGACGGAAACGTCGATGGCGACCTCGGTCACGATGGCATCACTCAGCGCGAAACGACTTCGTCGTTCTTGAAGAAGTACGCGATCTCGGTCTGCGCGTTCTCGACCGAATCCGAGCCGTGGGCGGCGTTGGCGTCGATGGAGTCGGCGAAGTCGGCGCGGATCGTGCCCGGCGCAGCGTCCTTCGGGTTGGTGGCGCCCAGCAGGTCACGGTGCGCGGCGACGGCGTTCTCGCCTTCCAGCGCCTGGATCATCACCGGGCCGGAGGTCATGAACTCGACCAGCGCGCCGAAGAACGGACGCTCCTTGTGCACAGCGTAGAAGCCTTCGGCCTCTTCGCGGGTGAGCTGCTTGTACTTGGCGGCCACGATCTTCAGGCCAGCCTTTTCAAAGCGGCTGTAGATTTCACCGATGACGTTCTTGGCAACGGCGTCGGGCTTGACGATGGACAGGGTGCGCTCGAGCGCCATCTGGATTCTCCGGGAAATGGGCCGTCCGCTCCGGAACGACCGAGTGTATATGGAAAAACCCGCGACGGGACGCGGGTTTAGCCAACATGGCTGCGGCAATTCTAACGTATCCGCCGCAACTTACGCATTAACCGCAACCGCCTCCGGTCATTGACGCGTCAGCCGCCGCGGCCCTAGCATCCAAACAAGCGTTTGATCGGAACCCCCGCCCATGGCAGGCACTGCCCAGTTTTCCACCAAGGACAAGATCCTCGGCGCCGCCGAGGAACTGTTCGCGACCCACGGCTTCGCCGGCACGTCGCTGCGCCAGGTGACCGGCCGCGCGGACGTGAACATCGCAGCGGTCAACTACCACTTCGGCAGCAAGGAGAATCTCGTCAACGAGGTGTTCCGGCGCCGGATGGACCAGATGAGCGCCCAGCGCTCGGCGCAGTTGAAGAAGGCGCTGACCGAGCAGCCCGGCGAGATCGAGCCGATCATCGCCGCCTTCGTCGAGCCTGCCCTCGACATGGCCAGTGGCCGTGCCGGCAGCGGCGCCTTCGTCCGGGTCATCGCCCGGGCCTATGTGGAGAAGAACGATGCCCTGCGCAAGTTCCTGTCCGACCAGTACGGACATGTGCCGCGCGAATTCGCCGCCGCGCTTGCCGCCTGCCTGCCCGGCCTCGGCAAGGCCGAACTCTATGGCCGCCTCGATTTCCTCGCAGGCGCGCTGACCTATGCGATGGCCGATTTCGGCCTGATCAAGCGTCCGCCGGGCACCACCGAACATGCGCACCGCACCCGGATCGCCGGCGAGCTGATCCGCTTCGCCGCAGCCGGGTTCCGCGCCTGACCACCAGCCCGGCCCATGCCGGGCTTCTTTCGAAACAAAGGGATGGAGCAAATGTCTGAGAAACTGCTTGTACGTCGTGCCGCGGTCCTCGGTGCGGGTGTCATGGGCGCGCAGATCGCTGCGCACCTGACCAATGCCGGGATCGACACGGTCCTGTTCGACCTGCCGGCCAAGGAGGGCGACCAGGATGGCGTGGTGCGCAAGGCGCTGGCGAACCTGGCCAAGCTGAGCCCGGCCCCGCTGAGCAGCAAGTCACTGGCCGAAGCCATCGTCCCGGCGAACTACGACACCGGCCTGGCCGAGCTCGAAAGCTGCGACCTGATCATCGAGGCGATCGCCGAGAAGATGGACTGGAAGCAGGACCTCTACCGCAAGATCGCGCCGCACGTGCCGGCGCATGCAGTGCTGGCCAGCAACACTTCTGGCCTTGGAATCAATGCCTTGGCGGACGTTCTTCCCGAAGAACTGCGCCATCGTTTCTGCGGCGTGCACTTCTTCAACCCGCCGCGCTACATGCATCTGGCCGAACTCATTCCGGCCAGGACCACCGACCAGTCGATACTCGAAGGTCTCGAAACCTTCCTGACCACCCAGCTCGGCAAGGGCGTGGTCTACGCCAAGGACACCCCGAACTTCATCGGCAACCGGATCGGTGTGTTCTCGATCCTGTCGACGATCCACCACACCCAGGAATCGAAGCTCGGCTTCGACGAGGTCGATGCGCTGACCGGCCCCCTGCTCGGCCGCCCGAAGTCGGCGACCTACCGCACCTCGGATGTGGTGGGTCTGGACACGATGTCGCACGTCATCAAGACGATGGCCGACACGCTGCCCGACGATCCCTGGCATCAGTACTTCAGCTCGCCCAAGTGGCTGACCGCGCTGATCGACAAGGGCGCACTGGGCCAGAAGACCGGCTCCGGCATCTTCCGCAAGGCCGGCAAGGACATCCTGGTCCTCGATCTGGAGAAGCAGGACTACCGCGCCTCGGATCGCAAGGCCGCCGACGAGGTGGTCGCGATCCTCAAGCACAAGGACCCGACCGAGCGCATGGCCCAGCTCCGCGCCAGCGACCACCCGCAGGCCCAGTTCGTCTGGGCGATCCTGCGCGACCTGTTCCACTACAGCGCCGTGCATCTGGAAGACATCGCCGAGACCGCGCGCGACGTGGACCTGGCGATCCGCTGGGGCTACGGCTGGCAGCAGGGTCCGTTCGAACTGTGGCAGGCCGCCGGCTGGAAGCAGGTCGCCGACTGGATCGCCGAAGACATCGTTGCCGGCAAGACCATGAGCAGCGCGCCCCTGCCCGACTGGGTCTTCGACGGCCGCGAGGGCGTGCATGCCGCCGAGGGCAGCTACAGCCCGGCACAGAACGCCAAGCTGCCGCGCTCCGCGCTGCCGGTCTACCGCCGCCAGCGCTTCCCCGATCCGCTGCTGGGCGAGCGTTTCGAACAGGGCGAGACGGTGTACGAAAACGACGGCATCCGTCTTTGGACCGATGGCGACGACATCGGCGTGATCAGCTTCAAGACCAAGATGCACACGGTCTCCGACCATGTGCTCGACGGCATCCAGGAAGCAATCGGCATCGCCGAGCGCAAGTTCAAGGGCGTGGTGATCTGGCAGCCCAAGGAACCGTTCTCGGCCGGTGCCGATCTCGCCGGCGCGCTGGGCCTGCTGCAGGCCGGCAAGGTCGACGCGTTCGAGGCGATGGTCGAGAACTTCCAGAAGACCAGCCAGCGCATCAAGTATTCGCTGGTGCCCGTAGTCGCGGCCGTGCGCGGTCTGGCGCTGGGCGGTGGCTGCGAGTTCCAGATGCACAGCGCGCGCACCGTCGCGCATCTCGAAAGCTACATCGGTCTGGTCGAAGCCGGCGTCGGCCTGCTGCCGGCCGGCGGCGGCCTGAAGGAACTGGCGGTGCGTGCGTCCGAGGCCGCGGGTCCGAACGGCGACGTGTTCGCCGAGCTGAAGAAGACCTTCGAGACCATCGCGATGGCCAAGGTCTCGAACTCCGCGGTCAACGCCAAGGAACTCGGCCTGCTGCGGAGCGATGACATCGTGACCTTCAACGCGTTCGAGCTGCTGCACGTGGCGCGCCAGCAGGCATCGGCGCTGGCCGAAGCCGGCTATCGTCCGCCGTTGCCTGCGCGCGCGATCCGCGTCGCCGGCGACGTCGGCATCGCCACGTTCAAGATGCTGCTGGTCAACATGCTCGAGGGCCGTTTCGTCAGCGAATACGACTACGAGATCGCCGAGCGTATCGCCACCGTACTGTGCGGCGGCGACGTGGACCGCAACGCGGTCGTCGACGAGGACTGGCTGATCCGTCTGGAGCGCAAGCACTTCGTCGAGCTCGCCCAGCAGGAAAAGACCCAGGCGCGCATCGGCCACATGCTCAAGACCGGCAAGCCGCTTCGGAACTAGTGAGGACGTCAGGCGCGCAGTGCGCGCGAAGCGTCAGTCGAAGCCAACCGGCTGACGCCCTCACCCCCTCACTCAATTACGAGAACATTCCATGAGCAAGCAGATCCAGGACGCCTACATCGTCGCCGCCACCCGCACCCCGGTGGGCAAGGCGCCGAAGGGCGTGTTCCGCAATACCCGTCCCGACGACATGCTGGCGCACGTGCTGAAGAGCGTCGTCGCGCAGGCGCCGGGCATCGACGTCAACCGCATCGACGACGCCGTGATCGGCTGTGCGATGCCCGAGGGCGAGCAAGGCATGAACGTGGCGCGTATCGGCGTGCTGCTGGCCGGCCTGCCCGACACCGTGGCCGCGCAGACCATCAACCGTTTCTGCTCGTCGGGCCTGCAGGCCGTCGCGCTGGCGGCGAACGAGATCCGTCTCGGCAACGCCGACCTGATGCTCGCCGGCGGTACCGAGTCGATGTCGATGGTGCCGATGATGGGCAACAAGGTCGCGCTGTCGCCGAGCGTGTTCAAGGACGACCACGTCGCGATCGCCTACGGCATGGGCATCACCGCCGAGAAGGTTGCCGAGGAATGGAAGGTCTCGCGCGAGGACCAGGACGCGTTCGCCCTCGCCTCGCACCAGAAGGCGATCGCCGCGATCGAGGCCGGCGAGTTCAAGGACGAGATCAGCCCCTACGAGATCGTCTCCCACCAGCCCGACCTCGCCGGCAATGCCGTGCGTCTGCGCAAGCTGCTGGTCGACACCGATGAAGGTCCGCGTCAGGACTCGTCGATCGAAGGCCTGACCAGGCTGCGCCCGGTGTTCCGCAACGGCCAGTTCGGCGGCTCGGTAACGGCCGGCAACAGCTCGCAGATGAGCGATGGTGCCGCCGGCATCCTGCTCGCCTCCGGCCGCGCGGTGCAGGACTACGGTCTGAAGCCGCTCGCGCGTTTCGTCAGCTTTGCCGTCGCCGGTGTGCGCCCCGAAGTCATGGGCATCGGTCCGATCGCGGCGATTCCGAAGGCACTGGCGCAGGCCGGCCTCACGCTCGACGACATCGACTGGATCGAACTCAACGAAGCCTTCGCCGCGCAGGCGCTGGCGGTGATCCGCGACAGCAAGCTCGATCCGTCGAAGGTCAATCCGCTGGGCGGCGCGATCGCGCTGGGCCATCCGCTGGGCGCGACCGGTGCAATCCGTACCGCGACCATCGTCCACGGCATGCGTCGTCGCAAGAAGCGCTACGGCCTGGTCACGATGTGCATCGGCACCGGCATGGGCGCAGCGGGTGTGATCGAGGCGCTTTGAGGCGGCCGGTTCACGCAATCCGGTCGAACATATCGAGATCAAAATGGGCCCCGGCTTTCGCTGGGGCGACGATGATTCGATCTGCGATGTCGTCTGACATGCGGCGTTGGACGGACACTTACCGTCATCCCAGCGAAAGCTGGGATCCATTTTGATTCCCGCTTCTGACGATAGATACAAAAAGCCCCGGCACTGCCGGGGCTTTTTCGTGAAACCTGCAGCCGATTACGACTGCAGCGGAATCACGCGGATCTCGACGCGGCGGTTCAGCGCACGGCCCTGATCCGTACTGTTGTCAGCGACCGGACGTGTCTTGCCGAAGCCGACGATCTCGAAGCGCTGGCGCAGCAGACCCTGCCCGATCAGGTAGTTGCCCACCGAGTCGGCACGCTGCTGGGACAGACGCTGGTTGACCGCGTCGGAACCGACGCTGTCGGTGTGACCGGAGATCTCGACGATGGTCTGGTCGTACTCGGCCAGTGTCCGCGCGACGTTGTTGAGCGCCGGGTAGAACTGCGCCTTGAGGTCGGCCTTGCCGAAGTCGAAGGTCACACCGTCGGGCAGGTTGAGCTTGATGACGTCGCCATCGCGATCGACCTGGATGCCGGTGCCCTGGGTCTGACGACGCAGTTCGGCTTCCTGGCGATCCTGGTAGACGCCGACCGCGCCGCCCGCGAGGCCGCCGACACCGGCGCCGACCATCGCGCGCTGGCGGCGCTCGGTCGCATCGCCGCCGCTGAGCAGGCCGGCGACCGCGCCGATGCCGGCGCCGATCAGCGCATTGTTGCGGGTGCGGTTCGGATCGTCCGGCGCACTGGTCTGGCCGGTGTAGGTGGCGCAGCTGGACAGCAGCAGGGTGCTGGCGAGCGCGGTGGTGAGGCCTGCAGTGGTGAGTCTGCGCATGGTGTCGGTCTCCTGGTGTCCGGCGCGGGCGAAGGTGCCCGGAGCGTTGAAATCGGAGCCGAACTTAGCGTGTTCAGAATGCACGCGGGGTGACGGGGTACGAGTCTGGACGGACGCCGTTCAGGACGAATGCCCGCGCAGCGCGCCGTCAGTCGAGCATCGCCTCGGCGGCCTGCGCATCGAGCGCCTGCGACCAGTCGCCCATCATCGCCAGATACAGCAGTGCGTCGAACTCGCGCCGGAAATGTGCGATCGCGGCATCGGGATCGGGCACCAGCCGTGCATCCGCGACAAGACCGAAATGCACGCGATTGTCGTAGCTCAGGATCGACAGGCCGATGCCGATCGAACCGGTCTGCGGGACCCAGAACATCATCTCGCGCAACGCGCAGCCGGCGAGATACAGCGGTTGCTGCGGCCCGGGCACATTGGTCGCCACCGCCGACGCCTTGCGACTGAAGAGATCCAGCGCGATGCCCTGCGCCGATTGCGGCGCCATCCCCAATGCGGCCAGCAGGCCGAAGGCGACGATCGCCTGCCGCGAGTCCTTGAGCTCGCGCATGCACTGCGCGACACGTTCCAGCCGGCGCGCGGGATTCGCTTCGCCCACCGGCAGGTCGAGGAACACCAGTCCGAAATGATTGCCGAGCTTCTTCGCGTGCTCGAGCGGCCGCAGGTTGACCGGCACTGTCGCGCGCAGGGTCATTCCGTCGGGATCGGCGCCGCGTTCGCGCATGTAACCGCGCAGCGCACCGGCCGCCGCGGCCATCAGTACGTCGTTGACGGTGCAGTCGAACGCGCGTCCAACGGCTTTGACCTCGTCCAGGCACAGCGGCTCGGCCCAGGCGACGCGCTTGCTGACACCAAGCTCGCCGCGCAGCAGCGACGGCGGATCGTCGGACAGCGACAGCGCGTACAGCAGCTCGCGAGCGATCTCCCCGCCTTCGCGCGCCAGCATGTTGGCCAGGGTCGGATCGCGGTACATCGCCATGCCGCGATCGAGCACCTGACCGCCAAGCTTCCTGTAACGGGCGACCGCGCCGACGCGTCGCTCCACACCGGCGCCATCGGCCTTGAGCCAGGCCTGCGGCAGAGTCTGCGCCGGCTGCGGATGGCGCTCGGTGTCGGTCAGCGACAGCAGCACCTGCACCAGTGCGATGCCGTCGGCGTAGCAGTGATGGATGCGCGCGACCAGCGCCGAACCGCCGGCGTAGTCCTCGACCAGATGGAACTGCCAGCGCGGCTTGCCCGGATCGAGCGGGGTCGACGCGAGTTCGCCGGTGAACGCTTCGAGCGCGCGTTTCTCTTCGAGCGCGCTGCTGCCGGCGATCCGACCCGGCAAGGCCGCACGCCGCACATGCCAGTCGAGATCGAAATGCGCATCCTCGATCCAGGTCGCGCCGGTCGCGGCGTCGACGGCCTTCTGCCGGAACCGCGCGTAGGCGAGAAAGCGTTCGTCGACGAGCGCGCGCAGGGCATCCACCGACATCCGCTCGGTGAACACCAGGACGGCGGTGATCATCATCGGATTGGTCGGCCGCTCCATGCGCAGCCATGCGGTGTCGACCCGGGTCATCGGCTGGCGGCGCAGGCGCCTGCGGCGTGGTGGTGCGGCGGTCTCGGCCATCTTCGCTCCGAAGAAGTCAGCCGGCCGAGTGGATCACGCGACCGCGGCAGGGTCAACGCGCGTCAGCGCGAGGCCTGGTAGGCGGCCAGCGCGGCTTCGCGGCCCGCGGCGAGATCGACGATCGGCGCGGAGGGGTAATCGGGCGCGACGGATTCGAGCAGATCGGGATCGGTCCACGGGCTGAAGCGCAGCGGCACCGGCAAACCGGCGAGTTCGGGCACCCAGCGCGCGATGTAGCTGCCGTCGGGATCGAACTTCTGCGCCTGCGTGACCGGATTGAACACGCGAAAGTACGGCGAGGCGTCTGCGCCGGTGCCGCCGATCCACTGCCAGCCCAGGGTGTTGTTGGCGAGATCGGCATCGACCAGCGTGTCCCAGAACCAGCGCGCGCCTTCGTGCCAGTGGATGCGCATGTGCTTGCACAGCCAACTGCCGACGATCATGCGCACGCGGTTGTGCATCCAGCCGACGTGCCAGAGCTCGCGCAGGCCGGCGTCGACGATCGGCACACCGGTACGCCCGTATCGCCAGGCATCGAGCGCAGCCGGTTGGACGCGCGCCCACGGGAACCGCTCGAAGCGCGGGTTGAAGTTCTGCTCGGGCGTTTCCGGGAAATGGTGCAGCAGGTGATGGGCGAACTCGCGCCAGCCCAGCTCGCGCACGCAGGCGTCGATGTCGGGGGCGGTGGACGCGGTGCGTTCGGCTTCGAGCGCGGCGACCACGCGCCAGGGCGCGATCTCGCCGAAATGCAGGTGCGGCGACAGGCGCGAGGTGCCGGCCTGGTCGGGACGATCGCGACTCGCGCGATAGCCGCGCAACGCGCCGTCGATGAAGACCTCCAGCGCCTCGTGCGCGCCGGCCTCGCCCGGCTCCCAGAACGTCCAGAAGCCCGCGTCCCAGTCCAGCGTCGGCGCCAGTTGCAGGTCGTCGAGTGCGATGCCCGATGGCCCGCTGTCCACGGCGGGCAGCGTGCGCGGCGCATGCCAGGTGTCGGGCAGATGCAGCTCGGTCAGCGCCTTGCGCCAGAACGGAGTGAACACCTTGTACGGCCCGCCCTGCCCGGTCTGCAGCGTCCAGGGCTCGAGCATCAGCGCACCGTTGTGGCTCTCGGCGCGCACGCCCGACGCGCGCAGATGGCGCTTGATCGCGGTGTCACGCGCTTCGATCGCCGGCTCGTAGCGCCGGTTCCAGAACACGGCCTCGGCCTCACAGGTGTCGACCAGCGTCTCGAGCGAGGCCGCGCTCGGGCCATGGAACAGGCGCAGACGACTGCCGCGCTTGCGCAGCTGCGCATCCAGCGCCGCCAGTGAGCGGTGGCGCCACGCGTTCGAGGCCGCGCCCGGCGCCCAGTCGCCCTCCTCGCCGGGTGCATGGATGTAGATGCAGACGGGTGCGAGTCCTGCATCCAGTGCGGCCCGCAGCGCGGGATTGTCATCGAGTCGCAGGTCGTTGCGGAACCAGACGATCGCGTTTGCCAAAGCGCTTCTCCCTGGCGCGGAATGCGGCGGACATTCTGTGAATGGGCGTGAGGTTCGTGAGAAACCGGTGTGCCGTAAACGGCGTCGCACACGCCGTCCCCGCTTCGCGGGTCATTGCCGACAGTGGGCGCGGAGCGGATCGGTCACAATATCGGGCTTGCGAACGCGTGTCCGCGCCTGAGAGACCGATTGCCTGTGACTGCCACTCCGTTTCCCCTCGAAGCCAGCCCCACCGACGCACAGCGTGCGATCGCCGAAGAGTTCGCCTTCTTCGGCGACTGGTCCGAGCGCTACCAGTACCTGATCGATCTGGGCCGCAAGCTGCCCGCGTTCCCCGATGCACTGAAGACCGAGGAACACCGCCTGCACGGCTGCCAGTCGATGGTCTGGATCGTCGCCTCCGGCGATGCCGAGCGTCTCGACTTCGCCGCCGCCAGCGACTCGGCGATCGTCTCCGGCCTGATCTACCTCGCCCTGCGCGTCTATGGCGGCCGCAGCGCGCGCGAGATCGTCGAGACCGATGCCGACTACATCGGCGACATCGGGCTGGCGAAGCATCTCTCGCCGACCCGCAACAACGGTCTGGCCGCCCTGCTCGCCTTCATCCGCGACCGCGCGCAGCGCGCACTGGCGTGAGCACCGCGCCACCGCCGGAGCCCGACGAACCCGGCGCCCCCGACTTCAGTCGCGCGGCGCCGTTGCGCAACCGCAACTTCCGCGCCCTGCTCGGCTACCGCATCTTCACGATCCTGTCGTACCAGATCGTCGCGGTCACGGCCGGCTGGCACATCTACGCCGAAACCGGCAATCCGTGGATGCTCGGTCTCATCGGCCTGGCGGAAGTGTTGCCCTACTTCTGCGTCGCACCCTTCGCGGGCTATCTGGTCGACCACCTGCCGCGGCGCAAGCTCGGCATGGCGGCCGCCGCAGGTCTGGCGATCACGCCACTGCTGCTCGCGCTGCTGACCTCGGGGTTGATCGCCGGCAGCATCTGGCTGCTGTATCTGCCGATCATGCTGACCGGCATGGTTCGCGCATTTCTCGGCCCGGTTTACAACGCGCTGTTCGCCCGCGTGCTGCCGCGCGACCAGTTCGTCCGCGGCGCGAGCCTGGGCAGCATCGTGTTCCAGAGCGCGATGGTGATCGGCCCGGCGATCGGCGGCCTGCTGATCAAGCCGCTCGGCATTCCCGGCGTGTTCCTGCTGGCGTCGATCCTCGCGCTGGTGGTGGTCGTGTTCCTCGGCCGCATGGGCGTCACCGAACCGCCGCAGCTGCTGCAGCGCGAACCCGTGTTCGCCAGCATCGCCGAAGGTGCGCGCTTCGTGTTCGGCCACCAGATCCTGCTCGCGGCACTGGCGCTGGACATGTTCGCGGTGCTGTTCGGCGGCGCGATCTCGCTGGCGCCGGCCTTCATCCACGACATCCTCGACTACGGACCCGAAGGCCTGGGCATCCTGCGCAGCGCACCGGCGCTGGGGTCGGTGGCAATGGGCATCTGGCTGGCGCGCAATCCGGTCCAGCGCAATGCGGGCCGGTTCCTGCTGTGCGCCGTCGCCGGCTTCGGCCTGTGCATGGTCGGCTTCGGCCTGTCGACGGCATTCTGGCTGTCGGCGTTCTTCCTGCTGCTGTCGGGCATGTGCGACGGCGTGTCGGTGGTGATGCGCTCGACGATCATGCAGCTGTCGACGCCAGACCACATGCGCGGCCGGGTGTCGTCGATCAACGGCCTGTTCGTGGGTTCGTCGAACGAGATCGGCGCGTTCTACATGGGCTCCATGGCGCGCCTGCTGGGCCTGGTGCCGGCGGTGGTGATCGGCGGCTTCGTGACCATGGGGGTTGTCGCGACGACGGCGTGGCGGGCGCCGAAGCTGCGCCGGCTGGATCTGCGCGATCTGCATTGACATGGCGCAGACCCGGTACCCAGATGCGAAAAAGCCCGCTTGCGCGGGCTTTTTCCTGACACGGTGACGTTGAGAATCAATCCCCCATCTGCTTCTGCAGATGTTCCCAGCGCTCCTGTTCGTCGATCGTACGCTCGGCGGTCAGGCGGGCTTCGAGGCGGTCGAGACCGATCTCTTCGCCCGAATCCACGCTGTAGCCGTACTCACCCGAATCGACGCGCTTGAGCGTGCTGTCGATCTTGCCGATCAACTTGCGGTAGCGGTCGCGGGTGCGCAGTTCGAGCGAGTTCTCGGTTTCGCGGGTCGCGCGTTCGGCTTCATCACCGACATCACGGACTTCGTCCTTGAGGTTTTCGATCGTCTGCTTGGACTCCTCGACCAGGTCCGCGCGCCAGTTCAGCAGACGCTGACGGAAGTACTCGAGCTGCAACGCACTCATGTACTCCTCGTCGGCGCCGGGCTTGTAGCCCTGCGGGAGGGTGGGACGACCTGTTTCTGCATCGGTCTTGTACTGCACGACCTTCACCTTTGTTCTTGGCGCCGGCTCTTGCTGGCGCGCAACGCCCGCGACGGCGACTTTGCCGGCCGGACGTGGACGCTTTGTGGGAGTGGATGCCGGCACCGGCTTCGGCGCGGCGACTTTCGCCGGAGCGGTTGCCTTCTTCGCGGCCCCCGTCTTCGGGGCGGCAGCGGACTTGTCGGCAAGCGACTTAGCCGGTACCACCTTCTTCGCGACGGGCCTGGTCACCGCCGCCGGAGCAGCGGCCTTGGGCTTCGTCGCAGGCTTGGCGACCGCGGCTTTCACCGGAGCTGCCTTCGCCATTTTCTTTGAAGGCACGTTCTTCGCAGGCACGTTCTTGGCCACAGCCTTCGCCGGCGCTTTCTTGGCCGCAGCAGACTTCTTCGCGGGCGCCTTGGCCGGTGCCTTCTTCGCAGCCGGCTTGGCCGGCGCGGATTTGGCGACGGCTTTCCTGGGCGCTGGCGCCTTCTTCGCTGCCGGCTTGGTGGCGGGGGCAGCCTTCTTCCCGACGGCTGCCTTCGCGGCGGGCTTTGCGGCCTTCTTGACGGCCTTCTTTGCGGGTTTCTTGACTGCCACGTGCTGCGATCCTTGTCATTCCCTTGGGCGGGGAAGCGGCGTGTTATACCCTGCATGCCCCTGCAGCGGCAACCGTCCCGACCACCGTGTTCATCGCCCCCGCCGAGATGCCGTGATCGCGCGCCTGCTCATCTTCCTGCTGCGCGGCTACAAGCGCTTCGTCAGCCCCCTGCTCGGCCCGCGTTGCCGCTTCCATCCCAGCTGCTCGTCGTACGCGATGGTCGCCATCGCCCGCTTCGGCGTGCTGCGTGGCGGCTGGCTCGCGTTGCGCCGTCTGTCGCGCTGCCATCCCCTGCATCCGGGCGGGAACGATCCCGTGCCGATGCCGAAACTGGACCCCAAGCCATGACTTCCACCCTGATCCGCAACGCACGCCTCGTCAACGAAGGCCGCATCTTCGATGGCGATCTGCGCATCGGCACCGACGGCCGCATCGCCGCGATCGGCGGCGACCTCTCCGCCCGCGATGGCGACACCATCGTCGATGCCGCCGGCCGCTGGCTGCTGCCCGGCATGATCGACGACCAGGTGCACTTCCGTGAGCCGGGCATGGAGCACAAGGCCGACATGGCGACGGAGTCGGCCGCCGCCGTCGCCGGTGGCCTGACCAGCTTCATGGACATGCCCAACACCAGTCCGCCGACGCTCAGCGCCGACGTGCTGCAGGACAAGTACGAACGTGCAGCGGGACGCGCCCGCGCGAACTACGGCTTCTACATGGGCGCCAGCAACGACAACCTCGACCACGTGCGCCGCATCGATCCGCTGACCACGCCCGGCGTCAAGGTGTTCATGGGCGCCTCGACCGGCAACATGCTCGTCGACAATCCCGAGACGCTCGACGGCATCTTTCGCGAGACCCCGGTGCCGATCATCACGCACTGCGAGGACACGCCGACGATCGACGCGATCCAGCGCGAATACGTGGCGAAGTACGGCGACGACATTCCGGCGCAATGCCACCCGGACATCCGCTCGCGCGAGGCCTGCATGAAGTCGACGCAGCTGGCGCTGTCGCTGGCGCGCCGCCACGACACCCGCCTGCACGTGCTGCACATCTCGACGGCCGAGGAGCTGGCGTTGTTCGAGCGCGGCCCGCTGGTCGACGCCGACGGCCGCCTGCGCAAGCGCATCACCGCCGAGACCTGCATCCACTTCCTGCGCTTCGACCGCAGCGACTACGCGCGTCTGGGACATCTGATCAAGTGCAATCCCGCGATCAAGGACGCCCGCGATCGCGAGGCGCTGCTGCGCGCGCTGGCCGAGGACGTGATCGACGTGCTCGCCACCGACCACGCCCCGCACCTGCTGAGCGAAAAGCAGAACCCGTACACGCGCGCGCCGAGCGGCCTGCCACTGGTGCAGTTCGCGCTCAACGCCGCGCTCGAATGCGTGCACGAAGGCCATTTCGACATCACCCGCGTGGTGCAGAAGTTCGCGCACGCGCCGGCGCAGCTGTTCGACGTCGCCGAGCGCGGCTTCCTGCGCGAGGGCTGTTTCGCCGATCTGGTGATGGTGGAGGACACGCCGTTCACCGTGACCCGCGAGCAGGTGCTCTCGCGCTGCGGCTGGTCCCCGTTCGAAGGCACCACGTTCCGTTCGCGTATCGCCTCGACCTGGGTCAACGGGCGCCTGGCCTGGGACGGCACGCAACTGGTCGGCGATCCGGCGGGCCAGCGCCTGGTGTTCTCGCGCTGAGACGGTGCCCGGCGACCGCAGCTTCACCGTCGCCGCCCCACCCTGCGCATCACATTCGCTTTCCAACGGATCCCCGCATGCCCCTGTTCCGCCGTCTGCCATTGGCCTGTGTCCTGTTCGTCGCCGCGCTCTGCGCAGCACCGCTGAAGGCACAGGATCAGGGCGACGTGCGTTTTCCGGCCCAGGTGCAGCAGGGCAGCCTGGTGATCGGCAAGGTGCCGGCCGGCAGCCGGGTGCAGTACCGCGAGCGCGCGCTGCGGGTCAGCGGCTACGGCACCGTGGTGCTCGGCGTCGGGCGTGACGAAGCCGGCCCCGTGCAGCTCGAGGTCACCCGCGCCGACGGCAGCCACCAGTCGGCGTCGATCACGATCACGCCACGCGACTGGCCGGTCGAACGCGTCAACGGCGTGCCTCCGGCCACGGTCAATCCCCCGCCAGCAATCGCCGAGCGCATCCGCCGCGAGCAGGCACAGGTCACCGAGGCGCGCGTGCGCGACGACGACCGCGTGGATTTCGGCAACGGCTTCATCCGTCCGGTCGAAGGCCGGATCAGCGGACGTTTCGGTCGCGCGCGCTCGTACAACGGCCAGCCGGGCTCACCGCATTCGGGCATGGACATCGCCGCGCCCACAGGCACGCCGGTCAAGGCGCCGGCTGCCGGCATCGTCACGTTCGCTGGCCCCGATCTGTATCTGACCGGCGGCACCCTGCTGCTCGATCACGGGCATGGCGTGAGTTCGAATTTCCTGCACCTGTCACGCATTGACGCAAAGGTGGGCGATCGCGTGGAACAGGGTCAGGTCATCGGCGCGGTCGGCGCGACCGGTCGCGCAACCGGGCCACACCTGCATTGGGGCATGAACTGGCTGGATGTCCGGATCGATCCGCAACTGGTGCTGGAGCGCTGAGCCGATGCCGCGCCAGGCCAGCGCATCCGCAGTCGCCATTGCGGCGACATGGCTGCTCGCCGCCTGCGCCCAGGCAGGCCCGCACATCCGGCCCCCCCCCGGAATGCCTGTGTTGAACCGGCCTCCCGAGTCTTCCCCGGGCCACCCGGTGCCCGACACCCAGGTCAAGGTGCCGCACACGGTGACGGCCGGCGCGATGCTCGTGGGGCAAGCGCCGGCGGGCAGTCTTGTCGAGGTCGATGGCAGGCAGTTGCGCGTTGGCAGCAACGGTCGATTCCAGGCGCGGGCGCCTGCAACCGGACAGTCGTGGACGATCCGTATCGTGCGCCCAGCGCCCGCGACCGCGCTGGTGATCCGGGTCCAGGTGCTGGCGCGCGGGGGCTGATCCCGGCGCATCCGCACCTGCGCCGGCTCAGCCGGTGACGCGGGCCACGGCGTCGTGCGCGTGCAGGCTTTCGAAATGCGAGACCCGTGCATCGAACCGCGCCACGCGCGGATCGGCCGACAACGCGGCGGCCACCCGCCGTGCGGCGTCTTCGCAGAACATCAGGTTCTCGGCGTTGAGGCTGGCGAAGGCCTGCTCGTCCTCGCGCTTGACCGCGGTCTGCACCGGCGTGCCGAGCGCGTGCTCCAGCGCATCGACGATGGCCAGGATCGGAAACGTGTCGACATCCGCGCCCAGGGTCAGGCGCACGTCGGCGCGGCTGCGCTGGGCGTGCGGGGTCGCGGCGAGCCCACGCGGGGATTCCAGCCAGTCGCGCACGGCGTCATAGCCGCTGGTGTCCGGCGTGAAGTCGCCGGCGAAGCGCGCGGCGTTGAGCTGGCGCGACAGCGCGGCCGATGCCGGACAAGTGCTCGAGTACTCGACCGAGAGCGTCAGCGTGAGCGCCAGACCGTCCGGGCCGAGCACGGCATCGATCTCGACCGGATAGGTCTTCCAGCCGCTGTGCGCACTGGCGAGCGCGGGACGACGCAGCAGTTGACCGTAGCGCAGGGTCAGCTGCACGCGATCGGCAAGACCGCGCTGCGACTCGATGCAGTCACGCAGCACGGCTTCCAGCGCGCCGCGGTCCAGTGTCCGGCTCGACAGCGCGTCCTGCAGATGCAGATACAGCCGCGACATATGGATGCCGCGCGCGTCGGGATCGATCAGGTTCACGCCGATGTCGGCAGACGCCGGCACCGTGACCGCGCCGCCATCGGCATCCTCGATGCGCAGCGGCAATGCGATGTTGCCCATGCCCACCCAGTCCAGCAGGCGCGCGGCCTGGGCCTGGTCGCCGGCGACATCGGGAAGGCGGTCGGTGGAGGATGCGGTGCTCAAGACGGGACTCGTGGCGTTGGGCGGGAATGACGCAACGGGCGCCGGTGTGCGGCGCCCGTCGTGGGTGCCCAGTCTACCGGCTCGTCCGCTTCGCCCCCCGCAACGCTGCGTTTCCGCGCCCATCCGCGCAGGCGATGTTCAGCGCGGACGCGCCGCCCGCCAGCTCGACCACAGTACGCGCGGACCAGGCACGGGGCGGCTTTCGCCATCGCTCGAGAGTACCCGCAGGCGCGCGCCGAGGATCGCGTTCGCGATACGACGCGGCCGGGTGCCGCCACCGGGGCTCGGCCAGTCGGCCAGCAGACGCGAGGCAAGCGGCTGGTCCGCGCGCACGAAAGCCTGCATTGCCAGCAGTGGCGCGGCATCGATACGGCCATCACCGCTGTCGCGACTGCCATCGCCGAACAGGCGCGACTCACAGGCCGCGACCGCCAGTGCGAGATCCTGCAACTGGGCGAGATTGCGCGCGGTATCGGCAGGATGTTCGCGGGTCGCGGGCAGCAGGCGCAGCGCCAGGGCGAGTGTCTGCCACGGCGCATCCACGCGTTGCAGCTGCGCAGCCAGCGGATGCCGGCGCGCGCCCTTGGCCCACCCCTGCAGTTCCTCCTGCCACCATGCGAGTTTCGCCAGACCCGGCGTGGCATCGCTGCCGGCCCAGGCCGCATCGCACAGCTCGTCGAGCAGCGAGAACCACGGCGCGGCGCGCTCGCGCTGCTCCGGTGCGACGAAGGCCATGCCGATGCGCCATTCCGGCCACCGGGCCTGCCACTTGCCGACGAAATCCTCGTCGCCCGATTGCATGGCGTTGCTCATCGCTGCGGCCAGCCGGCGGGTTCGACCAGCGCCTGCGCCGCGTCCAACATCACGTCGCCCTGCCAGGCGATCGGATCGTCGTCATCGAGCCGGTAGCCCCACAAGGCGACGACCGACGGCATGCCGGCCGCGCGGGCCGCAATGATGTCGCGCGCATCGTCGCCGACGTAGACGCACGCCGACGGCGCGATGCCGATCGCCTCCGCCGCGTGCAGCAGCGGCAGCGGATGCGGCTTGCGCTGCGCCAGCGTGTCGCCGCCGATCAGCACCGCGCAGCGGTCCTGCCAGCCGAACTGGGGCAGGATCCGCGCCGCCAGATATTCCGGCTTGTTGGTGACGATGCCCCAGGGCGTGCCGGCGGCTTCGAGCGCGTCCAGCATCGGTTCGACACCGTCGAACAGCACGCTGTGGCGGCCGAGTTCCTCGGCGTAGATGGCGAGAAATTCCGGTACCAGCGCGGCCACGCCTTCGGCATCGAGTTCGGAAAACGCGACCGACGCCATCGCACGTGCGCCGCGCGAGACCACGGGGCGGATGTCGGACAGCGCCAAGGGCGGGCGATCGCGGCTGGCGCGCATGCGGTTGACGGTCGCGAGCATGTCCGGCGCGCTGTCGAGCAGCGTGCCGTCGAGATCGAACAATGCGCCGGCCGGGAACCGGGCGGCAGGATTCGGATCGCTCACTGCGGTTTCCGCGCCCAGGCCAGGTAGTTCACGTCGGTGCGCGGAATCAAGCGCGCGCCGTTGCGCCACGGCTCGTACATCAGACCGGTGACGTCCTGCAGTTCCAGCCCCGCCTCGCGCAGCCAGCCGCCGAGTTCCGAGGGCTTGATGAAAGCCGCGTACTGGTGCGTGCCGCGCGGCAACAGGCGCGCCACGTATTCGGCGCCGACGATCGCCAGCGCGAACGCGGCCGGCGTGCGGTTGAGCGTGGACACGAACAACGAGCCGCCCGGCTTGAGCAGCGTGGCGCAGGCTTTGAGGATCGCGGCCGGGTCCGGCACGTGCTCGAGCATTTCCATGCAGGTCACCGCATCGAAGCTGCCCGGCTGCTCGGCAGCCAGCGATTCGACCGACTGCACGCGGTAATCGACCTGCACGCCGCTTTCGAGGCCGTGCAGCTTCGCGACCTTGACCAGATCCTCGGCCAGATCGATCGCGGTCACCCGCGCACTGCGCTGCGCCAGCGCTTCGCTGAGCAGGCCGCCGCCGCAGCCGACGTCCAGCACGCGCATGTCGTCGAGACGGGTGCGCTCACGCACATAGTCCAGTCGCACGGGGTTGAGCGCATGCAGCGCCTTCTGCGGGCCGTCGGCATCCCACCAGCGGCTGGCGAGCGCGCCGAACTTGTCGAGCTCGGCCTGATGGAAATTGTCGCGCGCTGCCGTCATTGCAGTGTCCTCATGCGCCGTTGCGCAGCGTGGCGATGCGCGCGCGCCATTGACGCGCGTTCGCGGTGATGGCGTCGACATCGAAGCCGACGAGGGTGCGCGATTGCAGTTTGGGCTGGCCGGCAATCCACACATCGCCGACCTGGTGGCGGCCGGTCGCGTAGACCAGTTGCGAGACCACGTGATGCAGCGGCTGGGTCTCGATCGGCGACAGGTCGACGCAGATCAGGTCAGCCTGCTTGCCCGGCTCGATCGATCCGATGCGGTCGCCGAAGCCAACCGCCTTCGCGCCGCCCAGCGTCGCCGCGCGCAGCGCGGTGAACGCATCGAAGCCCGCGGCGTCGCTGGCGACCGCCTTGGCCAGGATCGCCGCGGTACGGGTCTCGCCGAACATGTCGAGATCGTTGTTGCTGGCCACACCGTCGGTGCCGATCGCAAGGTTCACACCCGCACGTTCCAGCGCACACGCCGGGCAGAAGCCCGAGGCCAGCTTGAGATTGGATTCGGGGCAATGCACCACGCTGACACCGCGTTCGGCGCACAGATGGATCTCGGCGTCGGTCAGCTGGGTCATGTGCACCGCGATCAGACGGTCGTTGACCAGACCGAGGCGATCGAGACGCGCGATCGGCCGCTGGCCATGCTCGTCGATCGACTGCTGCACCTCCTGCGCGGTCTCGTGCAGGTGCAGGTGCACCGGCAGATCCAGCTGGTCGGCGAGCATGCGCACGCGCTCGAAGTTCGCGTCGTTGACCGTGTACGGCGCATGCGGCGCGAATGCCATCGCGATCAGCGGATCGTCGCGCCACTGGTCGTGGACCTCGCCGGCGCGTTCGAAATACTCGTCGTCGCTCTTCGCCCAAGCGGTCGGAAAATCGATGACCGGCAAGCCGACGCGTGCACGGAAGCCGTGGCGCTTGTAGACCGCGGCCTGCACGTCGGGGAAGAAGTAGTTCTCGTTGACGCAGGTGGTACCGCCGCGAATCATCTCCGCCAGCGCCAGGGTGACGCCGTCGGCGACGAACTCCGGTCCGATCACCGCACCCTCGATCGGCCAGATGTGCTCCTGCAGCCAGACCTTGAGCGGCAGGTCGTCGGCGATGCCGCGCAGCAGCGTCATCGGGTTGTGGGTGTGCGCATTGACCAGGCCGGGCAGCAGCGCCGAATTCGGCCGCGAGACCGTCTTCGTCGGCGCGAAACGCTGCCGCGCCTCGGCGATCGGCAGCACCGCGACGATCTCGCCGCGATGCACCGCGACCGCGTGATCGTCGAGCACCACCGCGTGCGGTTCGACCGGGACCACGTGCGCGGCTTCGATCAGCAGGTCGATGGTCTGGGGGATGGCGTCATGCATGCTCATTCGTCCGCGGAATCCTGTTGCCAGAAGAAGCCGTTCTGCAGAACGGCGGTGTCGTAGCGCGCGCCGTCGTAACGCACGATGCGGCTGTCGCGTCGACGCGTGGTCGCCTCGACATCGCCGCCGGTGATGCTCTCGATACGGGTGACGTTCGCCATGACGCGCAGATCGGCGTGACCGTTGTGTGTCGTCGGCTCGACGCCGATCGTCAACGCGGCCTCCTCGGTCACCAGGCGCTGGCCGCGCGCCCAACTGCAGGGCTCGCCTTCCACGCGCGCCCAGAAATCCAGGTTGGAGGTCAACACCGGACGCAAGACCTCACCCTCGCGGACATACAGCGTGAGCTCGTCGTTGTAGCGTCCGTCCGGGCAGCTCGCCCCGGGCGCGGAGCTGCGCAGCACCACACCGAACGCGCGCACGCCCTTGGCGAGATCGTAGCGCGCGGTGTCCAGCAACAGGCCGTCTTCAGCCAGCGCGAATACCGCGTCTTCGCCAAGATCGCTTTCGCGGACCGCCAGCAGCCGGGCATCGCGCGCATCCAGCACCGCAACCACCAGACGCAATGCGCGCTCGCCGATCCGGTCGGAACCAGGCAACGGATACGCGACCGCGGCCAATGCCAGCGACGGATCGTAGGGCCAGACCCGACAGGCCTGGGCCACCAGCGGCGCGTCGCTGTCGGCGGGCAACAGGCCCGCCTCGGTCAGCGCGTAGACGGTCTGCAGCGGGCAGGCATCGCGTGGCGGCGGATGGTCCGCCGCGGATGCGCCCGCAGCGGAGGACAGCACTGCCAGCCCAACCGCCAGAAGCAGCCAGCGCACCCGACGGGTGACCAGGCACCGCTCTGGGGACAGCCCCCACCAGACCGACGTGGACGCGCGCTCGCGCGCGATTCCGGAACACTTCATGGCGTCATTACCATCGGAATCGCGCGCAAGCGCGCGCCCCCAGTCAAGCGTTGCCCGCACGTCACGGGCGCGTCCGGGCAGGACAGGACATCGGACCGTCGGGGAATGTCGTCCCCAGGAGCATTCCGCCCGACCAGACAAGCGCCTGTCGAAACGCCGCGGGGATGATTGATCCGCGACGCGAATCGCTTCGCGAGTTCGCTGCGGATCAATCACTTCACCCGGCTGACGTACTCGCCCGAGCGGGTGTCGACCTTGATGACTTCTTCCTGGCCGACGAACAGCGGCACACGAACGACGGCACCGGTTTCCAGCGTCGCGGGCTTGCCGCCGCCGCCGGAGGTGTCGCCGCGCACGCCGGGATCGGTCTCGGTGATCTGCAATTCGACGAAATTCGGCGGCTGCACGGCGATCGGCGTGCCGTTCCACAGCGTCACCACGCACTCTTCCTCGCCCTTGAGCCACTTTTCCGCGCCGCCCATGCCGGCCTTGTCGGCCTGGACCTGCTCGAAGGATTCGGGATTCATGAAGTGCCAGTACTCGCCATCGCTGTAGAGGTACTGCATGTCGGTGTCCATCACGTCGGCCACTTCCACCGAGTCGGTCGCCTTCATCGTCAGTTCGACGACGCGGCCCGACTTGATGTTGCGGTACTTCATGCGCGTGAAGGCCTGGCCCTTGCCCGGCTTCACGTACTCGGTGTCGATGATGACGCAGGGCTCACCGTTGACCAGGATCTTCTGGCCGTTCTTGACGTCGTTCATGCCATAACTGGCCATCTCTCGCTCCTGCTGGGCCGGGTGCGCCGGCGGCTACAATGTGGGGTTCCCGGGCCGCGACTCGCGCGGACGGCTCTACGGATTCAATCGCACATGATACCCGCAGCCCCCCTCACGATGCAGCCGCGGCGCTGGCAGCAGGCCTGGCGCGAGGCCGTGCGGGAGCCCCGAGAACTGCTTGCCCTGCTCGGCCTGGGCGAAGTCGCGCTGGGCGTGTCCGACGCGGCCGCGGCGCAGTTCCCGCTGCGGGTACCGCGCAGCTTCGTCGCGCGCATGCGCCATGGCGATCCGCACGACCCGCTGCTGCGCCAGGTGCTGCCGCTCGACGCGGAGATGCGCCCGGTGCCCGGCTTCGGTCTGGACGCGGTGGGCGACGGTGCCGCCAAGGCCGGCCACGGGGTGATCCATAAGTATGAAGGTCGCGCCCTGCTGGTCACGACCGGCAGCTGCGCGGTGCATTGCCGCTATTGCTTCCGTCGGCACTTTCCGTACGCCGAGGAAACCGCGGCCGCGAACGGCTGGCGCGAGGCGATTGAAGCGATCCGGGCCGACCCGAGCATCGAGGAGGTCCTGTTGTCGGGCGGCGATCCGCTGTCGCTGGCGACGCCAAAGCTCGTCGAACTCACCGATGCCCTGCGAGCGATCCCGCACGTGCGTCGCCTGCGCATCCATACCCGCCTGCCCATCGTGCTGCCCGAACGCGTCGACGCAGAACTGTGCGACTGGCTGGCGTCGTTGCCGTGGCCGGTCGCGATCGTGGTCCACGCCAACCATGCGAACGAGTTCGATGCCGACGTCGACGCGGCGATGCGCACCCTGCGCGACACCGGCGCGGTGCTGATGAATCAGGCCGTGCTGCTGCGCGGCATCAACGACGATGTCGACACCCTGGCCGCGCTGGCCGAGCGCGGATTTGCCGCCGGCGTGCTGCCCTACTACCTGCACCAGCTCGATCGCGTCGCCGGCGCGGCCCATTTCGAGGTCGACGACGCCACTGCGCTCGCCCTGCATGCTGCGCTCATTGCACGCCAGTCCGGCTATCTCGTCCCACGTCTTGTGCGCGAGGTCGCAGGTGACGCATCCAAGCGTCCGATGACCGGTCACGGCGATGGACGGATCCCCCCCTCCGTGGCATAAGGCGGTCTGCCCTGGAGACCCGAATGTCGACACGAGCCGACACTGCCCTGCGCCTTCTGATCGTCGACGACCGCGTCGAGGATGCCGAAGCGCTCGCCAGCGGCCTGCGCAATGCCGGCATCGCGGTGCGTCCCCTGCGACCCGAATCCGACGACGACCTGGGCCGCATCATCGGCAGCCAGTCGCCCGACGTGGTCATCGCGGCGCGCAGCTCGACCGTGCTTCCTTTTGCGCAGGTGATGGAGCGCATCGCCGACAGCGGCCGCGATCTGCCGGTCATCGCCCTGGTCGACACCCTGGTCGAGGCGGATTACATCGATGCGATCCAGTCCGGCGCCCGCGCGGTCGCCTTGCGACATGCGCCGCAGCAGCTGCAGGCCTGCGTACGCGAGGCCTGGGCCGATCGTGACGCGCGTCGCGGCCTGCGTCGTCTGGAGGCGCGCGTGCGCGAGACCGAGCGCCGCTGCGATGCGCTGATCGATTCGTCGCGCGACCCGATCGCCTACATCCACGAAGGCATGCACATCCGCGCCAACGCGGCATACCTGGAGATGTTCGGCTACGACAGCTTCGAGGATGTCGAGGGCATTTCGCTGCTCGACATGGTCGCACCGCAGCACGTGGAATCGTTCAAGGCGCTGCTCAAATCGCTGAGCAAGGGCGAACCGCCACCGCCGCGCCACGAAATCGAAGCGCGCGACATCGACGGCAATGCGTTTCCGGCATCGATGGAGTTCACGACCGCGCAGTACGAAGGCGAGCCCTGCCTGCAGGTGGTGTTCCGCCGCCGCGAGGAACTCGATGCGGATCTCGTGCTGGAACTCGAGGAACTGCGCAACCGCGACCAGGTCACCGGTCTGCTGAACCGCCCGAGCTTCCTGCGCGCGATCGAGGACGCCGTCGACGATGCCGCGCAGTCCGATGGCCAGTACGGCTTCCTGATGCTCGAGCCCGACCACCACCAGCACCTGCTGGCCGACATCGGGCTCGACCACGCCGACGATCTGCTCGCTGCGGCCGCCGGGCGCCTGCGGACGCTGGTCGGCGACGATGCGACGGTCGCCCGCTATGCCGGCCACACGTTTGCCATCCTGCTGCGCGGCCACGACTACCACGCCACGACCGCGACTGCCGAACGGATCCGCGCCGGCTTCGCCGGTCACGTCTTCGAAGTCGGCGAGCGCTCCAGTGTCATCACCGTCAGCATCGGCGGCGTGCAGGTCGGCGAGAAGATCGCGAACGTCGCCCAGATGCTCGCGCGTGCGACGACGGCGCTGGAATCGGCGTCAGGCACCGGCGGCAACCGCTGCGAAGTATTCGACCCGAGCGCGGTCGACCGCGTCGAGGAAGAGCGCATCCAGGCCTGGGTGGCGCGCCTGCGCGGCGCACTCGACAACGACGGCTTCGTGCTGCATTACCAGCCGGTCATCAATCTGCAGGGCGACAACGCCGCCGTGTACGACGTGCTGCTGCGCCTCGACGGCGGCGATGGCGAGCTCATCGCGCCCGGTACCTTCCTGCAGATCGCAGAAGACAACGGCATGCTCGGCGAGATCGACCGCCACGTCGCCGCGCGCGCGATCGCCGCGATCGGCCGGCGCCTGCGCACCGGCCATCCGACGACACTGCTGGTCAAGGTCAGCCAGGCGTCGCTGGATGGCAATGCGTTCGCGGATTTCGTCGGCGAACAACTCGCGCAGCACCAGGTGCCCGGCGAGTACCTCGTGCTGCAGTTGCCCGAAGCGAAGGTGTTCACGCATCTCAAGGCCACCCAGGCCTTCGCCGCGCGCATCGCCAAGTTCGATGGCCGTTTCGCGCTCGAACAGTTCGGCGTCGGCCTGGATTCGTTCCAGTTGCTGAGCCACCTGCAGCCGCACCTGCTCAAGCTCGACCGCAGCTTCACCGAGGATCTGCCGAGCAACGGCGAGAACCAGACACGCATCGGCGAGATTGCGCGGCGCGCGCGCCAGGTCGGCATCCGCACGATCGCCGAGTTCGTACAGGACGCGGCCAGCATGTCGATCCTGTTCGGCGCCGACATCGACTACGTGCAGGGCAACTTCCTGGCCGCCGCCGGCCCCGGCATGCAGTACGACTTCGAGTGATGCGAACGCGGCGCCTTCCGGCGCCGTGGCTCACTGCAGGACCGGCGTCCACGCCAGGCTGGTGATCCGCCAGACGCCATCACGCAGCCGCCAGCCGCTTTCGATCCGCCACGCCTGCGCGCTGTCGGGCAACAGCGCACTGCCTTCGCCGCCGGTCAGCGCGGCGCGCGTGCGCACGGTCGCGCGATCCTCGCCCTGCAACGTCACATCCACCGGGCCGGTCAGCACGCCGATGCGCTGGTGCCGCAACATCAGCACCGCCGCCATCTGCCGGGCGGCGCGACGATCCATGTTCTGCGGGCCGATGAAATCCTCGTCGAGCACGTCCGCGACATCCGATGCGCTGCGTTGCTCGATCGCCGTCTGCAATGCCGCGACCTGCGCACGGATCGCATCTTCGGGCGCTTCACGGCTGCAGCCGGCGAGCGCCATCACACACGTCAGCACCAGGGCCAATCCCCGGCGCGGCCACCGTGCTCCTTTGTCTGCCCCTCGCATGTTTCAAACTCCCAGCTTCGTCCAGTAAATGCGCATCGATCGGCACGCAACCCACGCGATTCACGCCGCATCGCGCCTTGCCACCCCCTGGAGCCTATGCTCCAATCGAGCGCATTGCACAGGTACGGTCACCAGTTCGAGTGACGGCCTTCAATCAGGGAGAGGATTGCATGACCGATCAACGTCCGTGGCTGGCGAACTACCCTGCAGGCGTGCCTGCGGAAATCGATCCCGGGCAGTACCGCTCGGTGCCGGCGGTTCTGGACGAGGCCATCGCGAAGTTCCGCGACCGGCCCGCGTTCTCGAACATGGGACAGACGATCACCTACGGCGAACTGGACGCGCGCAGCCGCGACTTCGCCGCCTATCTGCTCGGCGAACTCAAGCTCAAGAAGGGGGATCGCGTCGCGATCATGATGCCCAACTGCCTGCAGTATCCGATCGCGACGTTCGGCATCCTGCGTGCGGGCCTGACGGTGGTGAACACCAACCCGATGTACACGCCGCGCGAGCTGCGTCATCAGCTGGTCGATTCCGGCGCCGCTGCGGTGCTGGTGATGGACAACTTCGGCAAGACCGTGCAGGACGTGCTGGCCGATACCCAGGTCAAGCAGGTCATCACCACGGGCCTTGGCGATCTGCTCGGTTTCCCGAAGGGCGCGATCGTCAACTTCGTGCTCAAGCACGTCAAGAAGATGGTGCCCGATTACGCGATCCGTGGCGCGGTGCGTTTCCGCGATGCGATCGCGGCTGGTGCGAAGCACGAACTGCCCGAGGTCTCGATCACGCACGAGGACATCGCGTTCCTGCAGTACACCGGCGGCACCACCGGTGTGGCCAAGGGCGCGATGCTCACGCATCGCAATCTTGTCGCCAACATGCAGCAGGCCTCGGCGTGGATCGGAAAACTGGCACGCGAAGGCCAGGAGACGATCATCACCGCGCTGCCGCTGTATCACATCTTCGCGTTGACGGCGAACGGTCTGGTCTTCATGCGCCTCGGCGCGAAGAACATCCTGATCACCAATCCGCGCGACATGCCCGGCTTCGTCAAGGAACTCAAGCGCGAGCCCTTCACCGCGATCACCGGCGTCAACACCCTGTTCAACGGTCTGCTCAACACGCCCGGCTTTTCCGACATCGACTTCAGCCCGCTGCGGCTCACCCTGGGTGGCGGCATGGCCGTGCAACGCTCGGTCGCCGAACGCTGGAAGCAGACCACCGGCGTCACGCTCGTGGAGGCCTACGGCCTGACCGAAACCTCGCCCGCGGCCTGCATCAACCCGATGGACCTGGCCGAGTACAACGGCGCGATCGGCCTGCCGGTCCCATCGACCGAAGCCTGCATCAAGGCCGAGGACGGCGCGCTGTTGCCGGTCGGCGAAGTCGGCGAACTCTGCATCCGCGGCCCGCAGGTGATGAAGGGCTACTGGCAGCGCGCCGAGGACACCGCCGAGGCGATCGACGCCGAAGGCTGGCTGCACACCGGCGACATGGCGAAGATGGACGAGAAGGGCTTCTTCTATATCGTCGACCGCAAGAAGGACATGATCCTCGTCTCCGGCTTCAACGTGTATCCGAACGAAGTCGAAGACGTCATCGCAATGATGCCCGGCGTGCTCGAAGTCGCGGCGATCGGCGTCCCGGACGACAAGTCGGGCGAAGCGGTGAAGGTCGTCATCGTGCGCAAGGATCCGGCGCTGACCGCCGAGCAGGTCAAGGCACACGCGCGCGAACATCTGACCGGCTACAAGCATCCGCGCATCGTCGAGTTCCGGACCGAGCTGCCCAAGACCAACGTCGGCAAGATCCTGCGCCGCGAACTCCGTGACGAAGCACCAAAAATGTGACGCAGTTCCCAAATCCAGGTGACGGATTTGGCATTCAGCTTTTAGATCATTGAAATCCTTGCCCTTTTCGCCCGATACGCGCATAGAAGCGCGGATCGGGCGAAAACTTTTATCGGGACGCCTGCCGGACGCCCGACCGGTGGGAAGTCCGCCACAGGGGATTCTCAATGCACAACGTCGAGCTGCTGCACGGTGACGCAACCGCCGCACTGTCCACCATCCGTATCGAACATGACGCGTCCAATGATTCGCATTGGTGCTTCATGCATGCGCAGCAGGCGTTCGCCGATGCCACCTATCGGGCCTGCTTCTCCCCTGCCCTGTTGCGCGAACTGCGCCTGTTCGCGCAACAGACGATCGACCGGATCTCGAGCCGCGCCGACGCCGAACCGGCGCACGTGTCGCATATCGTGCTCGGCGCGGACGGCCACGTGTTCAATCTTGGCGGCGACCTCAAGCTGTTCGCATCGCTGATCCGCGATCGCAATCGCGATGGTCTGCTGCGTTACGCGACCGAGTGCGTCGACAACATCCACCTGCTGCACACGCGCCTGCATCGCAACGCACACACGGTGGCGCTGGTCGAGGGCGATGCGCTCGGCGGTGGTTTCGAGCTGGCGCTGGCCTGTCAGACCATCGTCGCCGAGAGCGGCGTGCAGATGGGCTTTCCAGAAGTGCTGTTCGGCCTGTTCCCGGGCATGGGCGCGTACTCGCTGCTGGCGCAGAAGGTCAGCCCGAAGCTCGCCGAGGAAATGATGCTCAACGGCCTGATGTACAGCAGCGATGAACTCCACGCGATGGGCATCGTCGACGTACTGGTGCCGAAGGGCGAAGGCACGCGCGCGGTGCATGAAGTGATCCGCCAGAACCGCCGCATCGCTGCCGCGCGCCTGGCACTGCACGAAGTGCGTGAAGGTGCGCATCCGGTGACCCATGAGGAGTTGATGCGCATCACCCGTATCTGGGTGGACACCGCGCTGCAACTCGGCGATCGCCAGTTGCGGACGATGGAACGCCTGGTGCGCGCGCAGCTGCGCAGGCCGGACGCTTCCACCGATGAAAAGGCAGCCGTCGTCGGCTGATCGCCTGACGCGACGCCCGGGTCAGGCCTTTTCGGACCCGGGCATGCCGGCGCGCGGCAGGTCGCCGCGCTCGCGCAGTGCGACCAGTGCCTGGTCGAGCTGCTGCCCCAGTGTCTGCAGCAGACCGCTCCACTCCTTGAGCAGTTGTTCGGAACGCATGCCCATGCCGGCCGAGGCGGTAACGGCCAGCCTCACCGCGCCCATGTTGCCCGCCGCCCCCTTGAGGGCGTGACAGGCATCGCGGGCCGCGTCCCAGTTCCCGACGCGCGCCGATTCCTCGAAATCGACGAGGCATTTGCGTGCGTCGCGCGTGCACTCGCCAAGGAACCGCTGGACGAATTGCTCGCCCAGCCCCATCTCGCGCAGTTCGTCGAGGATGTGCTGCGAGATCACACTGCCGTCGGCTTCGCGCGGGAGGACCTGCGGCGGCGCTGTCGCCACCGGCCCGGCCGCGCTGCCCAGTGCGATTTCGGCGAGCTTCTCGAGCAGGCGCTCGATGACGATCGGCTTGGTCAGATACGCCATCGCGCCGGCACGCAGACAGGCCTCGCGCGCCTCGGCGGTCGCATCGGCGGTCAGCACGATGAACGGTGTGCGGCGTCCGCCCCCCGCCTCCATGAAACGCGTCTGCCGGATGATGTCCATGCCGTCGGCGCCCGGCATGTGCAGATCGGTGATCACCGCATCGAAGGTCTGCGCTTCGAGCGCCATCAGCACATCGTCGCCATCGTCCACGATGTGCGGGCGATGGCCGGCCTTCTCGAGCAGGCGCCGCAGCACCATGCGGTTGGCCGGCTGGTCATCGGCCACGAGGATGCGCATCGGCTCCACGCGCGCGCGATGCCGCACGAACGGATCGTCGAACGGAATGACGTTGCTCACCGATGCCGGCGCCGCCTCGTCGCGTGCCGCGACACCCAGCGGGATCTCGATCCAGAAATGCGAGCCCTCGCCGAGTCGGCTTTCGACATGGATCTGGCCGCCCATCTGCTCGGTCAGCCCCTTGGCGATCGTCGTGCCGAGACCGGTGCCGCCGAAGCGACGGCCGAGTCCGGTTTCAACCTGCTCGAACGCATCGAAGATGCCGCCCAGCGCCTCGGGCGGCATGCCGATCCCGGTGTCGCGCACCGAGAAGCGCAGCTGGACGCGTGCTGGCACCGGCTCGCCGGCGACCGCATCGATGGTCAGCGTCACCATCCCCCGGTCGGTGAACTTGATCGCATTCGACAACAGGTTCACCAGCACCTGTCGCAACTGGTTGCTGTCGCCGTGCAGCAGTGTCGGCACATCATCTGCGACCTTCACCTCGAACTGCAGGCCCTTGGCGTGCGCCCCCGGCATCAGCATCACCTGGATGCCGCGCACCAGCTCGGGCAGCGAGAAGTCGGCATGGCTGCTGCTGAACTTGCCTGCCTCGATCTTGAAGATGTCGAGCACATCGTCGACCAGCATCTGCAGCGCCTTGGCCGAGGTCTGGATCACGTGTGCGCTGTCGCGCTGCTCGGCAGTCAGCGGCGTGGTCACCAGGAGGTCCGACATGCCGATGATGCCGTTGAGCGGGGTGCGGAATTCGTGGCTCATATTGGCCAGGAAACGGCTTTTGGCCTCACTGGCGGCCTTGGCCGCGCGCGTGGCCTCGGTGAGCGCACGCAGCAGCGAACTCAGATACAGCGGTACCGCCACCAGGCCGACCAGCAGGCCGAGCGCGAGCGACAGGTTCTGCTGCCAGTACGGCGTGATCGCGACAGCGGTGCCGAAGGTCACGACCGCGAACCCGATCGCCGCATACAGATAGCGCGGCCCGAAACGCAGACCGTTGCCCACGGTGACCCACATGATCACCACGTACAGCCAGGCCAGCAGATCGCCGAGCAGGAACAGCCCCACGCCCATCAGGCTGTAGTCGGCCACCATGCCCAGGACCCGGCGCGGGTGGGAGACGCCGGGGCGCCACAGCAGCCAGACGAAGATGCCCAACGCGACCGCGTATTCGACCGCAAGGTAGGCTTCCGACAACCACAGTTCGCGCGCGACTTCGGGCTTGCCGCCGACGAACAGCTGCAGATACGTGTAGATCACGACCAGCATCACCAGACGCACGGTGGCCTGCCCGTGCTCGCTGTCGTGGCGGTCGGACAGACGCGTGCGCAGCCAGCCGATGGCGCCGTTCATCACGGACAACTTACTGCAACGACCCGACGGGCCGGTCACCGAACTGGGCGCAGATCTGCTGCAGGCGCGGCACATTGGACAGCATCGCCTCGACGCAACGCGGATCGAAATGGCGGCCGCTGTTCTCGCCGATGTAGGCCAGCGCCTCCTCGATCGACCAGGCACGCTTGTACGGGCGCTTGGACATCAGCGCGTCGAACACGTCGGCGACCGCCACGATGCGCGCCTCCAGCGGAATCTGCTCGCCGGCCAGGCCGTCGGGATAGCCGCTGCCGTCGTAACGCTCCTGGTGACGCAGCGCGATCAGCGCGCTGAGCTGGATGAAGCGGTTCTGGCTGTTGCTGAGCAGTTCGTAGCCGATCTGCGGATGCTGGCGCATCTCGGCCGTTTCCTCGGCTGTCAGCGGACCCGGCTTCATCAGGATGGCGTCGGGGATCGCGATCTTGCCGATGTCATGCAGCGGCGCGGCGAGTTCGATCATCCGCACCTCGTCCTCGAACAGGCCCATGGCCTCGGCCACCATGCCGGCCACCGCGGCGACGCGCTCGAGGTTGGCGCTGGTGCTGGCATCGCGATAGGCGATCGCGCGTGCCAGCCGGGTCAGGGTCTCGCGCTCGCGCTCCTCGACCTCGTGCATGCTCTTGAGCAGCCGCTGCTCCAGCGACAGCGCCCGCTGTTTGATCGATTCGGACTGCTGGCGCAACTGCAGCAGGTTGCGGCAGCGTGCGCGCAGTTCGCGCGGACGCACCGGCTTGACCAGGAAATCGATGACGCCCGCTTCCAGCGCGGCCTGGCGGATCGGCTCGTCGCCGACCACGGTCACCAGCACGATCGGCACGTCGCGGTGCATCAGCGGGCGACGGAACCGGCGCGCGAACTCCAGGCCATCGACGACCGGCATCCGGTAGTCGAGCAGCAGCAGGTCGGGACGGTGGTCGTCGCACCAGCGCAGGGCATGCTCGGGGTCGCCGAAGTCGAAGACTTCCAGTTCGGGGCTGATGTCCTCGAGGATATGGCGCAGCATCGTCCGTGCGGACGTCTGATCATCGACGATGACGATGTTCATGCTGCTGGCCTCCTGAAGGCTTCCCTGCGCCGCATCATCGCGGGCGATCTCCATCCGAAGCAAGTCTTGCGCCAGTCCGGAGGAAAAACCCGACCCGATGGGCAGGTGATTTCCTACATTGATAACGGGCTCGCGGGCTGCCGCAGGACGGCAGCAAATGACCTCAGGCGTCGGACTGCGGGCGCATGTACGGGAACAGCAGCACATCACGGATCGACGAGGAACCGGTCAGCAGCATGACCAGACGGTCGATGCCGATGCCCAGACCACCGGTCGGCGGCAAGCCGACTTCGAGCGCGCGGATGTAGTCGGCGTCGTAGTGCATGGCCTCGTCGTCCCCGCCATCGCGGGCGTCGACCTGGGCGCGGAAGCGCGCGGCCTGGTCTTCGGGATCGTTGAGCTCGGAGAAGCCGTTGGCGATCTCCTTGCCGCCGATGAACAGCTCGAAGCGGTCGGTGATGCCCGCCTCGTTGTCGGACTCGCGCGCCAGCGGCGAGACCTCGACCGGGTAATGGGTGATGAAGGTCGGCTGGATCAGACCGGTTTCGACGGTCTTCTCGAAGATCTCCAGCAGCAGCTTGCCCCAGCCGTAGCCGGCCTTCACGTGCACGCCCAGACGCGCGCAATGCGCAGCCAGTGCGTCGCGGTCGCGGCAGTCGGCGACGCTGATCTCCGGGTTGAGTTCGCGCACCGCTTCTTCGAGCTTCCAGCGGCGGAACGCCGGACCGACATCGATCGCGTTGCCATCCCATTCCAGCGCTGTGGTGCCGACCGCCTGCACCGCCACATCGCGGATCAGGGTTTCGGTCAGATCCATGACCTCTTCGTAGGCCACGTAGGCCTCGTAGAGTTCGAGCATCGTGAACTCGGGGTTGTGCCGGGTCGACACGCCCTCGTTGCGGAAATTGCGGTTGATCTCGTAGACGCGTTCGAAACCACCGACAACGAGACGCTTGAGATAGAGCTCGGGCGCGACGCGCAGGAACAGGTCGAGGTCCAGCGCGTTGTGGTGCGTGGTGAACGGCTTGGCCGCAGCGCCGCCGGCGATGTAATGCATCATCGGCGTCTCGACTTCGAGGAAGTCACGGGTGTCGAGCCACTGCCGGATCGCGCCGATGATCCGCGAGCGCTTGACGAACACCGCGCGTGCATCGGGCGAGACGATCAGATCGACATAGCGCTGGCGGTATCGCTGTTCGACATCGCTGAGGCCATGCCACTTGTCCGGCAGCGGGCGCAACGACTTGGTCAGCAGGCGCAGCGACGAGGCCTTGACCGACAGTTCGCCCGTCCTGGTGCGCATCAGCGTGCCTTCGGCCGCGACGATGTCGCCGACGTCCCAGCCCTTGAACGCGTCGTAACGCTCGCCGAGCGTCGCCGACTGCAGAAACAGCTGGATGCGGCCGCTGACGTCCTGGACCGTCGCGAACGCGGCCTTGCCCATGATCCGCTTGGCCATCAGGCGGCCGGCGACGGCGACCTGCACGCCTTCGGCTTCCAGCGCTTCGCCAGTCCAACGCTCGGCGTCGCCGTGCGAGATCTGCAGCGCACCGGCCTCGTCGCGGCGACGGAAGTCGTTCGGGAACGCCACGCCCTGGTCGCGCAGCGCGGCCAGTTTGGCGCGACGCTCGGCGATCAGGGCGTTCTCGTCGGCGGGCGTCTGCGGTGGGGGGGCGTCGGTCATGGCTGCGGTTCGTTCGTATGCGAAGGGGGAATCACGCGCGACCGGAGCGGCCGGTCGCGCTGGGCCGACGCGACGCGTCGGCGGATGGATCAGACCGCGTCGGTGCGTTTGGAACCCGCCGCCAGACCCGACTTCAGGCTGGCTTCGACGAATTCGTCGAGATCGCCGTCGAGCACCTTCTGTGTGTCGCTGCGCTCCACGCCCGTGCGGAGATCCTTGATGCGGCTCTGGTCGAGCACGTAGTTGCGGATCTGGCTGCCCCAGCCGATGTCGGACTTGGTGGCTTCCAGCGCGTCCTTCTCGACATTGCGCTTCTGCACCTCCAGCTCGTAGAGCTTGGCGGCCAGCATCTTCATCGCGGTGTCGCGGTTCTGGTGCTGGCTGCGGCCGGTCTGACACGCAACGACGGTATTGGTCGGGATGTGCGTGATGCGCACAGCCGATTCGGTCTTGTTGACGTGCTGACCACCTGCGCCGGACGAGCGGTACACGTCGGTGCGCAGATCAGCCGGATTGATGTCGATCTCGATGTTGTCGTCGACTTCCGGCGACACGAACACCGAGGTGAAGCTGGTGTGGCGACGGTTGTCGGAATCGAACGGCGACTTGCGCACCAGCCGGTGCACGCCGATCTCGGTCTTCAGCCAGCCGTAGGCGAACTCGCCTTCGACGCGCACGGTTGCCGACTTGATGCCCGCGACTTCGCCGCCGGACACTTCCATCAGCTCGGTCTTCCAGCCGCGGGTTTCGGCCCAGCGCAGATACATGCGCAGCATCATCTCGGCCCAGTCCTGGGCCTCGGTGCCGCCGGCGCCAGCCTGGATGTCGACGAAGCAGTTCGCCGAATCGAGCTCGCCGGAGAACATGCGCTGGAATTCCAGCTTGTCGACCTCGGCGGCGAAGCCTTCGACGTCACCGACGACCGCCTGCGCGGTGTCGTCGTCCTGTTCGGATTCGGCGAGTTCCAGCAGTTCGGTCGCGCCTTCCAGACCTTCGGTCAGATTGCGGATGCCGTTGACGGTCTTGTCGAGCGTCGAGCGCTCGCGTCCCAGCGCCTGCGCACGCTCGGGGTCGTTCCAGACATTCGGGTCTTCGAGCTCGCGCTCGACTTCTTCCAGACGCTCGCGACGGGCGTCGTAGTCAAAGATACCCCCTGAGCGCATCCAGCCGACCGCGAAGGTCGACGATGCGCTGGCGAACGGGATTGAGTTCGATCATGGGCCGATGGGGTCCGGTGAAACGGGTAATTCTAGCAAGTCAGTCCCGCCACGTCCCTGCACCGGCACCTCCCGACAGCCCCGCCTTGCGGCTGGCATTCCGGCTGCCATGGCGGCACCGGCAAGGGAATCGACGACGCGCCAATCACATGATCGGGCGCCGGCCGGCGCAATTGATGCGGATCGTATGCAGGCCTGCGGTGGCGGTCATGACGACATGGGTCTGAACCATCCGCGCGTCGGGCAGCAGGCGCGCGACGCGTTCGTCATGCCTCCGGCCGGGGCCATCGCGATGAGCCGGCGCGCGCCGCAGCACGGCCGCGAACGCCGGTGCCGCGGCTGACGGCACCGGCGGATCGAGCCTCAGCGACGCTCGAGCGAGATGCGGTAGCTGCCGCCGCTGTCGCCATCGACTGCCGACGCCTCGACGACATAGCTGCCGGCTTCGAGACGCTGCGCGATGCGCGCGTTCAGAGCGCCGCCACCGTCGTCGTCGCTCGCCACTTCCTGACCATCGCGGCTCAGGCGCAGGTAGCTGTCGACATCGTCGGAGTTCATCGCAACCGCATATTCGCCGGCGCTGCGGATATTGAACGTCCAGCGGTCGGTCATGCCGGGCAACAACGTGGCTTCAACCGGACGGCCCGCCGCCAGCGTGCCACCGCCGACATTGTCCGGCGCTTCGGATGCGGCGAATGCCAGCGTGTACAGACCGGCACCGGCCGATGCGGCATCGGCGCGCAAGGTGTACTCGCCCGGCTCCAGCAGCATCGAGATGCGCGAATTGAGGCCGTCGCCGCCGTCGTCGTCGGTCTTCTCCACGCCGTTGCCGGCCAGGTGCATCAGCGGGTCGATCTCGTCGCTGCGCATGTCGATGCGCACGATGCGGCGCGCCGGCAGCGAGAACGTGTACGCATGCGCGGTGCCTTCGTACAGACCGGTCACGGTGCCGCCCACGGTCAGTGCCCCGCCGTCGCGCAGGCCACCTTCAGGCAGCGGACGCGTCGCGACACGGATCTGGTACATGCCGTTGATGGGCGCGCTGCCGTAGCCTTCGGCCGTCAGCGTGTAGGTGCCCGGTGCGAGGCGTGCGCTGATGCGCGCGTTGCTGCCTTCACCGCCGTCGTCGTTGCTCAACGCAACACCGGGGCCGTCGAGCTTGAGCACCGAGTCGAAATCGTCGGACATCATGTCGATGACGTACAGGCCGGCCTCGTCGATCTGCAGCGGCAGCTGGCGCTTGGCATCGGTCCAGTCGCTGATCGCCGCGCCTACGCGCAGGGTCTCACCGTTGTAGGCCTCGATCGCCGCGGCCTGCAGCGTGAACGGCCCATAGGAACTGGCGTCGGCGCCGCTGACGGCGATCGTATAACTGCCGGCGCGCTTGGCGCGTACGACCAGTGAGGCCGATTCGTTGTTCGGGTTCGAGCTTGCGACCAGATCGCCACCGTGGAACGCGGTGAGCTTGCCGCGCAGCGCGCCTTCGAGCTTGAACGAGGCCACCTGACCTTCACGCAGGTCGATGCGATAGAGCTGGCTGCGCGAACCGTCCTGGTGGTTGAGGCTGGACCGGCTGGTGATCTCGCCCCGGCGCTCGGCGCCCAGGGTCACGGATTCGGCGGCGTCGCCGGGACCGGCAGCCTGCACGGCAAGACCCGGCGCCAGGGCCAGTGCCACGGCGAGGGCCAGCGTATGGACAGTCTTCAAAGAACATCTCCCTGTATGAGAAGTGGCGGCGTTGCGGGGGCAACGGCCGCGGGCATGCCGCATGCGCGGCGGCCCATTCTGCACCCGCATTCACGATTCCGCACGCGGGACGCGATGGCGTCAGGCGGCGCCGAGCGGTTCGCGATGCTCGACGACCAGTTGCACGGCATCGCCGCCGCGGTAATCGTCGGGCGCAAGCCTGTAGACGATGCGCTCGCGCGCGGACGGTGCGATCTCGCGCCAGCCGCCGAAATGGATCGCCGACAGCGGCTTCGGATGCCCATCGAGGCGCAGCGTCAGCTTCAGATGGCGCGTGCCGACCACGCGCCAATCGACGACCGCGAACTCGCCGTCGAACTGCGGCTCGGGAAAGCCCTGCCCCCACGGCCCGGCATCGCGCAGATGCGCGGCATGGACGATGTCGAATTCCTCGCCACGCAGCGCGCCATCGGTGAGGATCTCGGCGCGCAGCAACGCGGGATCGAGCATCCGTTCGACCGTCGCGCGGAACGCCTCGGTGAACGCATCGAGCCGATCGCGCTGCAGCGTGAGTCCGGCCGCCATCGCGTGACCGCCGAAGCGTTCGATCAAGCCGGGATGGGCCACGTCGACCGCCGCGAGTACGTCGCGGATGTGCAGGCCGGGAATCGAACGTGCCGAACCGCGCAGTTGATCGCTGTCGGGCTCGGCAGGCGCGAACGCGATCACCGGCCGATGCAGCGCGTCCTTCATCTTCGATGCGACCAGACCCACGACGCCCGGATGCCAGTCCGCGTCGAACAGGCAGACACCGGCGCCGGCCGGATCGACCGGCGGTTGCCCGGCGACCGCGGCCTCGGCGTCGTCGAGCATCGACTGCTGCACCGCGCGGCGTTCGGCGTTGATCTGGTGCAGCGTGTCGGCCAGATCGCGCGCATGCGCGCCGTCGTCGCTGAGCAGGCATTCGATGCCGATCGCCATGTCTTCGAGCCGGCCAGCGGCATTGATCCGCGGGCCGACCGCGAAGCCGATGTCGGCAGCAGTCAGACGCGCGGCATCGCGGCCGGCGATCTCGATCAGGGCATTGAGCCCGGCGCAGCCGCGGCGCGCACGCAGGCGGCGCAGGCCCGCCGAGACGAGCGCACGGTTGTTCGCGTCCAGCGGTACCAGATCGGCGACGGTACCGACCGCGACGAGATCGAGCAGGCTGCCCAGATCCGCGTCCGCGGCGCGTGCATCGCCCTGCCCGCGCAAGCGCGCGCGCAGTGCCATCAGCACGTAGAAGATCACGCCGACGCCGGCCAACATCTTGCTGGGGAAGGTGTCGCCCGGCAGGTTCGGATTGACAATCGCGTCGGCCGACGGCAGCCCGGTGCCGGGCAGATGGTGATCGGTCACCAGCACGCGCCAGCCCAGCGCTTTCGCCGCGCGGATGCCGGCATGGCAGGCGATGCCGTGATCGACGGTCACCAGCAGCGACGGCGCCAGTGGCGCCAGCGATTCGACCAGCGCCGGCGACAGGCCGTAGCCGTGGGTGATGCGGTTGGGGACCGCATGCACGATGTCGCGCGCGCCGAGCATGCGCAGCCCGCGTACCGCGACCGCACATGCGGTCGCGCCATCGCAGTCGAAATCACCGACCACGAGGATGCGTTCGCCTTTGGCGATGGCATCGGCGAGTAATTCTGTCGCTGCGTCGATGTTCGACAGCGCGTCGGGGGGCAGCAGGCCGGCGAGCCTCGGCTGCGCGGCGTCGAGGTCATGCGCGCCGCGCGCGGCATAGATGCGCCGCAGCAGCGACGGCACCGTCGACGGCCAGTCCTCGCCGACCGTGGCCTCGCGGCGGCGGATCGTCGGCGCCTGCGCGCTCAAGACGTCGCCGCCGGCAGTGCGAAGCGCCGGCGACGCCAGACGCGCAGGCGATGCCAGCGGCGCAGCGTCAGCACGTGGCCGTCTTCATCGTCGATGTGCAGCGTGCGCAGTTGACCCCGCGCCAATGCGGCGAGCGCCGGTTGCAACCAGTCCGTCTGCAGCCGGCGCAGATCGCGCTCGCCGACCAGATCGAACAGCACCGCGTCACGCGGTTCCGGGAATGCCTGCGGCAAGGACGCGACCGTGGTCGCGCTCGAGGCGAGCGCGTGCAGGGTGGGATCGTCGGTATGGACCTGCGCATGCGCGCTGCGCGTGTGCAGGCGCGCGTCGGGCAGCGGGCCACCGCCCCAGAACCACAGCGCATTGACCGGCGTCCTGCCGGTCGCGACGCGGTGCGCGTTCCAGGGATGGTTGTGCAGGATGATCTGCGCCTCGGTCGCGAGCGCGCGCCAGCGACGCGCCGCGGCGCTGTCGTCGTCGTGATCGGCGAGATCGGTGCCCAGCGCCTCAGACGGATCCAGGAATTCTGGCAAGGCACTCGCGCGCGGCACACGCAGATACCAGCGCGCCGGATCGGGCGCATCGAGCGCGAAGCCGGCATCGCCGAACACCGGCTGCAGCGCCGGCAGCAGTGCATCGCAGTCTTCGCGGGTCAGACCCAACGTGTCGCCATGCGCCATCAGGCGTACGCCGTTGATGTCGGGTCGCAGCCACGCGGGATCGGCGCGCAACCATGCGCTGTCGGATGCGTCGGCATCGCCGACATCGACCTGCCGGGACAGGGCCGCGAGCGGCCAGGTGCCGCCCGGCAGTTCGATGTGCCGGGCCAGCTGCGCGCGCCGGCCGGACGCCAGCGACGCGATGTCCGCACGTCCGAGCGCGCGCGACACATCCTGCTGCCAGCGCTGCGCACCGAAGCGTGCGGCCGCGGGCAACAGGAAGGTGGCGGACGTCATCGGCTCAGCCGAGATACTCGACGCTGATGATGTCGTACTCGCGCGAACCGCCGGGCGCATCGATGCTGACGCTGTCGCCCTCGTGCTTGCCGATCATCGCGCGGGCGACCGGCGAGGAGATCGCGATCAGTCCTTTCTTGATGTCGGCTTCGAGGTCGCCGACGATCTGGTAGCGCTTCTCTTCATCGGTCTCGGTGTCGGCGATGACGACCGTCGCACCGAACACCACCTTGTCGCCTGCATTGAGCTTGGCAACGTCGATCAGGTCGGCATGCGACAGCTCGCCTTCGAGCTGCTTGATGCGACCTTCGATGAAGCTCTGCTGCTCGCGCGCGGCGTGGTACTCGGCGTTCTCCTTGAGATCGCCGTGGGCACGCGCTTCGGAGATCGCTTCGATCACCGCCGGGCGCTTGACCGACTTCAGTTCTTCCAGCTCTTCGCGCAGGCGCTGGGCGCCGCGCAGGGTCATGGGTGCGCGCATGGATGTGACTCCTTTCAGTTCTTGGCCGCAGCGCTGTCGAGCTGCGCGTGCAGTTCCTGCAGCGCCCAGACCGGGCCGCTGCCGCGGAATTCGAGAGAATGCAGCAGCGCCTTCGCACCGGCAACGGTGGTCGAATACGTGACGCGGTGCTGCAGCGCTTCGCGGCGGATCGAGAACGAATCGGAGATCGCCTGCTTGCCCTCGGTGGTGTTGACGATGTACGCGATCTCGCCGTTCTTGATCAGATCGACGATGTGCGGACGGCCTTCGACGACCTTGTTGATCTGCTCGCAGGCGATGTCGTGCTCGCGCAGCCACTTGGCGGTGCCGGCGGTGGAGACGATCGTGTAGCCACGCGCGATGATGTCGCGGGCGACGGGCAGCACACGCTTCTTGTCGGGATCGCGCACGGACACGAACACCTTGCCGCTGGTCGGCGGCGTCTTGATGCTCGCCGCTTCCTGCGCGCGTGCGAACGCCGCGCCGAAGCTTTCGCCCACGCCCATGACCTCGCCGGTGGAGCGCATCTCCGGGCCGAGAATCGGGTCGACGCCCTGGAACTTCGCGAACGGGAAGATCGCTTCCTTGACCGAGAAGTACGCCGGCACGATTTCGGTGGTCGCGCCCTGCTCGGCCAGCGTCTTGCCGGCCATGCAGCGCGCCGAGATCTTGGCCAGCGGCATGCCGATCGCCTTGGACACGAACGGCACCGTGCGCGAGGCACGCGGATTCACTTCCAGCAGGAAGATCGTCTCAACGCCGTCGTCGTCGGTCTGCACCGCGAACTGGGTGTTCATCAGACCGATGACCTTGAGCTTGCGCGCAAGGGCCACGACCTGCTCGCGCAGACGCGCCTGCACGTCTGCCGACAGCGAATACGGCGGCAGCGAGCACGAGGAATCGCCCGAATGCACGCCGGCTTCCTCGATGTGCTCCATGACGCCGCCGATCAGCACATTGCCTTCGCGATCGGCGATGACGTCGATGTCGACCTCGACCGCGTTGTCGAGGAAGCGGTCGAGCAGCACCGGCGAATCGTTCGACACCTTGACCGCATCGCGCATGTAGCGCGCGAGATCGCTGTCGGCGTGCACCACTTCCATCGCACGACCGCCGAGCACGTAGCTCGGACGCACGACCAGCGGATAGCCGATCTCGCGCGCCAGCACCAGCGCTTCCTCGGGGTTGCGCGCGGTGCGGTTCGGCGGCTGCTTGAGGCCCAGCTCGTCGACCAGCTTCTGGAAACGCTCGCGGTCTTCGGCCAGATCGATCGAGTCCGGCGAGGTGCCGATGATCGGCACGCCGTTGGCTTCCAGCGCACGCGCGAGCTTGAGCGGGGTCTGGCCGCCGTACTGCACGATCACGCCCTTGGGCTTTTCGACTTCGACGATCTCCAGCACGTCTTCGAGTGTCAACGGCTCGAAGTACAGACGGTCGGAGGTGTCGTAGTCGGTCGACACGGTTTCCGGGTTGCAGTTGACCATGATGGTCTCGTACCCGTCTTCGCGCAGGGCGAGCGCCGCGTGCACGCAGCAGTAGTCGAACTCGATGCCCTGGCCGATGCGGTTGGGACCGCCGCCGAGCACCATGATCTTGTCGCGGCCGGTCGGCTGCGCCTCGCACTCGTCCTCGTAGGTCGAGTACAGATACGCGGTATCGGTGGCGAACTCGGCCGCGCAGGAGTCGACGCGCTTGTAGACCGGGCGCACGCCGAACGCGCGGCGCAGTGCACGGATCGCCTGCTCGTCGGTGCCCAGCAGCTGCGACAGGCGCGCATCGGAGAAGCCCATACGCTTGAGCGCGCGCACGCGCGCCTTGTCGAGCGCATCGATGCCGGCAGCGGCGACTTCAGCCTCGGTCGTGATCAGCTCTTCGATCTGGTCGAGGAACCAGTGATCGACATAGGACAGTGCGTAGACGTCCTCGACCGACAGCCCGGCGCGGAACGCATCTGCGAGGAAGAACAGACGCTCCGGACCCGGCTCGCGCACTTCGCGGCGCAGCGTCGCCAGGTCGTCTTCGTCGGTCAGGTCCAGACCGGTGGGGTCGAAACCGACCTTGCCGGTTTCCAGACCGCGCAGCGCCTTCTGCATCGATTCCTGGAAGGTGCGGCCCATCGCCATGACTTCGCCGACCGACTTCATCTGCGTGGTCAGGCGCGCATCGGCCTGCGGGAACTTCTCGAACGCGAAGCGCGGAATCTTGGTGACCACGTAATCGATCGACGGCTCGAACGAGGCCGGGGTCTTGCCGCCGGTGATCTCGTTCTTGAGTTCGTCGAGCGTGTAGCCGACGGCGAGCTTGGCCGCGACCTTGGCGATCGGGAAACCGGTCGCCTTCGACGCCAGCGCCGACGAGCGCGACACGCGCGGATTCATTTCGATGACGACCACGCGGCCGTCCTTCGGGTTGATGCCGAACTGCACGTTCGAGCCGCCGGTGTCGACGCCGATCTTGCGCAGCACCGCGACCGAGGCATTGCGCAGGCGCTGGTATTCCTTGTCGGTCAGGGTCTGCGCCGGTGCGACGGTGATCGAGTCGCCCGTGTGCACGCCCATCGGATCGAGGTTCTCGATCGAGCAGACGATGATGCAGTTGTCCGCGGTGTCGCGGACCACTTCCATCTCGAATTCCTTCCAGCCCAGCACCGATTCCTCGACCAGCACTTCGGTGGTCGGCGACAGCTCGAGGCCGCGGGTCACGATCTCGACCAGTTCCTCGCGATTGTAGGCGATGCCGCCACCCGAACCGCCGAGGGTGAAGCTCGGGCGGATGATCGTCGGATAGCCGACGCGGGTCTGGATGTCGAGCGCTTCCTCCAGCGTGTGCGCCACTTCGGCACGCGGGCATTCGAGATCGATCTCACCCATCGCCACGCGGAACAGCTCGCGGTCCTCGGCCATGCGGATGGCCTCGCGCTTGGCGCCGATCAGCTCGACACCGTACTTCTCGAGCACGCCGTTGTCGGCGAGATCGAGCGCGCAGTTGAGCGCGGTCTGGCCGCCCATCGTCGGCAGCAGCGCGTCGGGCTTTTCCTTGGCGATGATCTTCTCGACCGTCTGCCAGTTGATCGGCTCGATGTAGACCGCGTCGGCCATTTCCGGGTCGGTCATGATCGTCGCGGGATTGCTGTTGACCAGCACCACGCGATAGCCCTCGTCGCGCAGCGCCTTGCAGGCCTGCGCGCCGGAGTAATCGAACTCGCAGGCCTGGCCGATGACGATCGGGCCGGCGCCGATGATGAGGATGGTCTGGATATCAGTGCGCTTTGGCATGTCAGCGGCTCTCGGCGTTCTTGTTGTGCATCATTGCCACGAACCGATCGAACAGCGGCGCGACATCGTGGGGACCAGGCGAGGCTTCCGGGTGACCCTGGAAGCTGAAAGCAGGTGCATCGGTGAGCTCGATGCCCTGGTTGGTGCCATCGAACAGCGAACGATGGGTCACGCGCACATTGGCCGGCAGCGAGGCCTCGTCGACGGCAAAGCCGTGGTTCTGCGAGGTGATCAGCACCTTGCCCGAATCCAGATCCTGCACCGGGTGATTCGCACCGTGATGGCCGTGCGGCATCTTCAGCGTCTTCGCGCCGGCGGCGAGCGCCAGCAGCTGATGGCCGAGGCAGATGCCGAAGGTCGGGAGCTTCGCGTCGAGAAGTGCGCGGATCGCGTCGATCGCGTAATCGCAGGGTTCCGGATCGCCGGGGCCGTTCGACAGGAATACGCCATCGGGCTTGAGCGCGAGCACATCGGCGGCCGGTGTCTGCGCCGGCACCACCGTCAGTTCGCAGCCGCGCTCGGCCAGCATGCGCAGGATGTTGGTCTTCACGCCGTAGTCGTAGGCCACGACCTTGAACTTCGCAGGCGCGGTGACGAAGGCGTTGCGGTCGAGATCGAGCTGACCATCGGTCCAGCCGTAACGCTCGGTCGTGCTGACGACCTTCGCCAGATCCATGCCCTTGAGGCCCGGGAACTTGCGCGCGGCCTCCAATGCCTGTTCGACATTCACGTCACCGGCCATCACCGCACCGTTCATCGAACCGCGGTCGCGCAGCAGGCGCGTCAGCTTGCGGGTATCGATCTCGGAAATCGCGACGATGCCACGCGCGCGCAGCCACTGCGGCAGCGAGACCTGGCTGCGCCAGCTGCTCGGGCGGCGCGCCACATTGCGCACGATCAGGCCTGCGGACCAGATCTTCGACGCTTCGTCGTCCTGGTCGGTGCAGCCGGTATTGCCGATATGCGGATAGGTCAGCGTCACCAGCTGGCGCGCATACGAGGGATCGCTCAGCACTTCCTGGTAGCCGGTCATCGCGGTGTTGAACACCACTTCGCCGACGGAAAGTCCGGGAGCGCCCACGGAAACGCCCTCGAACACGGTGCCGTCTTCAAGGACGAGAATTGCGGAATCTGTCACGAGGTCTTCGCCTACGTCAGGTTGCAGGAAACCGCCAGAGCGGTGGAAACCGGTCCGGAGGTTTGGGGTTCAGGCGAGCGGGAATTGTACGGGTCCGGCCGGACCTGCGCCAGCGATTCGCACGCTACGTTCAGTGAACGCGGCGATCGCTCAGGCCGGTCCGGCGCCAAGCAGGTCGGCAATCGCGTAGCGGCCGGGCGTACGCCCGGCCAACCGGGTCGCCACGTGCAGTGCACCGCTGGCGAACACGTCGCGGTTCGTGGCGCGGTGCACCAGTTCGACGCGTTCACCGGCACCGGTGAACTGCACCAGATGTTCGCCGACGATATCGCCCGCCCGGATGGATGCGTAATGCGGTGTCGCGCCCTGCCCGGCTGCGGCTTCGCCCAGCGTCAACGCCGTGCCCGACGGCGCATCCAGCTTGCGGGTGTGGTGCGATTCGACGATGTCGCAATCCCAGCCGGGCAGTACCGCAGCCGCGCGCGCAACCAGATCCTGCAGCACGGCGACGCCGAGACTGAAGTTCGACGCCCAGAGCACCGGAATCGTCGCGGTCGCACCATCCAGCGCCGCACGCTGCGCGTTGTCGAGTCCGGTCGTACCCGACACCAGCGCAGCGCCTCGCTTGATGCACAGCGCGAGCAGCGGGTCGAAACCGCCCGGCAGGCTGAAGTCGATGGCGACATCGAAGGTGGGCGCGCCGCCGAGTTCGGACGCACCGAAGTACGGCACGCCATCGATGACCCGCTGCTTCGGCGCCCGCCCCGACACAGCTGCGATCACCTCGAGATCCTCGCGTCCCGCCGCCAGACGCAACAGCGCCTGGCCCATGCGACCGGATGCACCGTGCACGAGGATCCGGGGGCGCGTGCTCATGCCTGCAGCTCCATCGAGCGGATGGAGCGCACGTGCCGCGGGACGATGGACGGGGCGGAATGCCGGCTGAGGATGCTCATGCCCGCATTCTAGCGGCGCGCACGTCGACTGAAAGAGGGCACGCCAGACTTCGGTTGTCCGGGCAGGCCGGCGTTACGCTTGCGGGCCCTCTGCCGCGAGCCCCCGTCATGCAGCTGTCCGAACAGATCGTCCTCGTCACCGGTGCCGGCCGCGGCCTGGGGCGCGAGATCGCCCTCGCCTTTGCACGCGAAGGCGCCCGCGTCGTCGTCAACTACCGGCGCAGTCGCGAAGCCGCCGAGACGCTGGCCACGCAGATCGGCGACCGCGCGATCGCGCTGCAGGCCGACGTCACCGACCGCCTGCAGGTCGATGCGATGCTCGCACGGGCGCGCACGCACTTCCCCGACGACATCACCACCGTCGTCAACAATGCGCTGGTCGATTTCGCATTCGACGGCGATGCACGCGCGAAGGCCGACACGATCGACTGGCCGGCATTCGCCGCGCAGTTCGAAGGCAGCGTGCGCGGAGCGCTGAACACCGTGCAGGCCGCCTTGCCGGGCATGCGCGCGCGGGGCTTCGGCCGCGTCATCAACATCGGCACCAACCTGTTCCAGAACCCGGTGGTGCCCTACCACGACTACACCGCCGCCAAAGCCGCGTTGCTGTCGCTCACCCGCACGCTCGCCGGTGATCTCGGCCCGGACGGCATCACCGTCAACATGCTCTCCGGCGGTCTGCTGCGCACCACCGACGCCAGCGCCGCGACGCCCGACGCGGTGTTCGACTACATCGCCGCGAACACGCCGCTGCGCAGCGTCACCACGCCGACCGAGTTCGCCGACGCGGTGCTGTTCTTCGCCTCGCCTTGGTCGCGCGCGGTGACCGGACAGAATCTCGTCGTCGACGGCGGGCTCGTACGCGACTGAGTGTTCCATCCGCGCCGATGTCGAACCGGATCCCGGCGTGCACCCGATGCGCATGCGGATCGCGTTGCGCGGGTCAAGCGCCAGGTCCACGCGATTTCGCCGTGCTGGTCAGAATATGACCAGCACTTTCCACGCCGCATTGCAGGCGGGCCTGGCTCGCTTACCCACAGACTTGTCATCGAATCATCCACACCCGCTGTGGATGACCGGTGGGCTAGTCGGACCGCGCGCCCCGGTCAAGCGCTGGTGCAGATCGCGCGTGCCCACGAAATGCAGCGGGCCAGGCCCCGCTCACCGCGATGACGAAGTGCGTGCGCGGGTCAAGCACCAGCCACGCACACGTGCGCAGGATTGGCGAAGAAATCGCCACCGGATTCGCGAACCGTCGTGACGCCGCGCGCGCCGCTTATCCACAACTTTGTCGTCAAGCGATCCACATGCGCTGTGGAGAACCGCATCGCTACGCGAGGCGAACCCGCAGGTCAATGGCGTGAGACCCCGCGTCCAGCGCCGCCCCGGCTTCGCCATCGCACAGGTCAGATTCCCGGAACCGACTGCGCAGCCCTGAGGCTGCGCAGTCGCACGATGGCCTGCACCTCGATCGGCGCCGGCCATGGCCACGTCCTACCGTCGCGGGACATCCGGGTCCCGCGACGGCATCACGTGTCCTTCGTCGGGTTCACTTCACGTGCTCGTCGAGGAAGGCCCGGATGACGCCACCGATCTCGACGCCGTGGGTCTCGAGCGCCAGGTGACCGGTATCGTAGAAGCGCACGTCGGCGTTGGGGATGTCGCGCTTCCAGGCCTGCGCACCGGCGGGCAGGAAGAAGGGATCGTTCTTCCCCCAGACCGCCAGCAACGGCGGCTGGTACTCGCGGAAGTACGCCTGGAACAGCGGGTACTTCTCCACATTGGTCGCGTAGTCCAGCAACAGGTCGAGCTGGATGTCGGCATTGCCCGGACGGGACACCAGATAGCTCTCCAGCGCGATCGCCTCGGGTGCGACCAGTGCCTTGTCCGGAACGCCTTCCAGGTACTGCCACTCGATCGAGGCCGGCGTCGGGAACTCGTGCAAGGCGTCACGGTTCGCCTGCGACGGGTCTGCCCAGTAGCGCTGGATCGGCTTCCAGCCATCGCCCAGCCCTTCCTCGTAGGCATTCCCGTTCTGGGAAATGATCGCCGTCACGCACCCGGGATGCGCCACTGCGAGACGCCAGCCCACCGGCGCGCCGTAGTCGAAGACCTGCATCGCATACCGGTCGAGCTTGAGCTGCTGGGTGAACTGGTCGATGGTCTGCGCGATCTGGTCGAAGGTGTAGGCGTACTCGCCACGGCCGGGCGCCTGGGTGAAGCCGAAGCCCGGCAGGTCCGGTGCGATGACGTGGTACTTGTCGGCGAGCATCGGGATCAGATCGCGGTACATGAACGACGACGACGCATAACCGTGCAGCAACAGCACGGTCGGCGCGTTGGGATCGCCCGCTTCGCGATAGAAGACGTTCACATCTCCTACCTGTGCGTAGCGGTGCTGGACCTGGAGGTCCGCCGCCTGCGCCGTGCCCGCGACCAGGGCCGCTGCCAACCCTGCCGCGGCCACCAGATTCTTCGAGTTCAACCTGGATCTCCTTGTAACCCGTTAAAGTGTTGATGGAGGTTACGTCCGCCATGGTAACCTGTCAACAGTCGATTAAAGGGTTACATATCCCATGCCCGCACATCCGATCCCTCCGCTGGCTCCGCTGTTCGTCGGCGACGACCTCGCGCTCGATTTCATCAACAGCACATTCGGGGTGGGCCAGGCCCATCGCGACTGCTTCGTCGACGATGCCGCCGTCGTGGCCTGGCTGAAGCAGGCCGGCAGCCTTGCCGAGGATGTCGATGCGACGCCCGATGGCTTGCTGCAGCTCGCCCTTCAGTTGCGCGACAACGCGAGAACCCTGGTGGATGCGGCCACATCCGGCGGATATCCGGACGTCAGCGTCGTCAATCGACTGCTCGAAGCCGGCCACGCACCGCCGCAACTGAAGTGGGGCGAGGCCAGCCGGTCTTTCGAAGTCGTCAGGCAACGTCGCCTGGATGCGGCAAGCCTGCTCGAACCCGTCGCGCAGGCCGTCGTCAAGCTGCTGACCGAACCGGGACTGGAACTGGTGCGGCAATGCGAAGCCCATGACTGCACGCTGATGTTCCGCGACCTGACGAAATCGCGTCGACGCCGCTGGTGCAGCATGGCCGCATGCGGCAACCGGATGAAGGTCGCGGCGTTCCGGGCGCGCAACAAAGCCTAGCGGGCACTCGCGACGCGCACGCAACTGCGCGGAACATGTGCGCGGAAACCGCGGCACCGGCGGCATCGCGATGTCGGGCTGCATTGGACCTCGATCTGCATCCACGCAAACAGAACGCCCGGCACTGGGCCGGGCGTACTGGACAGACAGCGTGGAGGTGGCAGGCGATCAGGACGTCATGCGGTCCCAGAAGCCCTTCACGCCGTCCATGAAGGTGCTGGACTTGGGCGAGTGCCGGTGCGCGTTCTCACCGGTGAAGGTCGTCTCGAACTGTGCGAGCAGCTCACGCTGCTCCTTGGTCAGATTGACCGGCGTCTCGACGACGACCTTGCAGTACAGATCGCCGGGGCTGCGGCTGCGCACCGACTTGACGCCCTTGTCGCGCAGGCGGAACACCTTGCCGGTCTGCGTCTCGGCCGGCACGCGGATCTCCGCTTCGCCGCCGAGCGTGGGCACGCGCACGATGTCGCCCAACGCGGCCTGCGAGATGCGCACCGGCACCTCGCAGTGCAGGTCGTCGCCGTCGCGCTGGAAGATCGCATGCGGACGCACGCGCACCTCGACGTACAGATCGCCCGGCGGTGAACCGGCCGGACCGGCTTCGCCTTCGCCGGCAAGCCGGATGCGGTCACCGGTGTCGACGCCCGCAGGCACCTTCACCGACAGCACCTTCTCTTCCTCGACGCGACCGGCGCCGTGGCAGGTCTTGCACGGGTTGGCAATGATCTGGCCCTGCCCGCCGCAATGCGGACACGCCTGCTGCATCGTGAAGATGCCGCGCTGCATCCGCACCTGACCGCGGCCGGCACAGGTCGAACAGGTTTCCCGCTTGCCGTCTTCCGAGCCGCTGCCGTCGCAGTCATCGCACCCGGCGAGCGTCGGCAGTTCGACGCGCTTCTCGACGCCGGCTACCGCGTCCTCGAGATCGAGCTCCATCACGTAGCCGATGTCGGCGCCGCGACGCGGGCCGCCACGGCCACCGCCACCTCCGAAGATGTTGCCGAAGATGTCGCCGAAGATGTCGCCCATGTCGGCGCCGCCGCCGAAGCCCGGGCCCGCATTACCGCCCCCCATGCCGTGTTCGAACGCGGCATGTCCATGCTGGTCGTACATGCGCCGCTTGCCGCCGTCCGACAGGACTTCGTAGGCCTCCTTGCACTCCTTGAACGCAGCCTCGGCACTCGCATCGCCGGGATTGCGGTCAGGGTGGTGCTTCATCGCGCAGCGGCGATAGGCCTTCTTCAGTTCGTCTTCGGTCGCGCTGCGGGTGACGCCCAGCACTTCGTAGTAATCGCGTTTGCTCATGGAAAACCGGTCGCAGGGACCGTCGCGGCGACGGTCTCGTTAAAAACGGAAGCCGGTCGCCCGACACCGCCGCGCGGAGGGCGCAGGCGATGCCGGGGTTCCGGCCGAAACGCCGCGGCAAGCCGCGGCGGTACCGACTTACTTCTTCTCGTCGTCCTTGACCTCGGTGAACTCGGCGTCGACGACATCGTCGGACCTGGGCGCATCGCCCGAAGCCGCACCGGCGTCGCCCTGGCCCGCCGCACCTGCCGCTGCGAACAGCTGCTGGGCGATTTCCTCGAGGTGCTTGGACTTGGCCTCGATCTGCGCCTTGTCGTCGCCCTTCATCGCGGTCTCGACCTCGGCGATCGCCGATTCGGCATTGCCGATCACATCGCCCGGCACCTTGTCGCCGTTGTCCTTGATCGCGGTGCGCGTCGCGTGCACCAGCGCATCAGCCTGGTTGCGCGCACCGACGAGCTCCTGGAACTTCTTGTCGTCTTCGCGATGCGCTTCGGCGTCGGCGACCATCCGCGCGATCTCGTCGTCCGACAGGCCCGAGCCGGCCTTGATCTCGACCTTCTGTTCCTTGTTGGTCTTCTTGTCCTTGGCCGACACGTGCAGGATGCCGTTGGCGTCGATGTCGAACGACACCTCGACCTGCGGCATGCCGCGCGGCGCGGCGTCGATGCCGGTCAGATCGAAACGGGCCAGCGACTTGTTGAAGCGGGCCTGCTCGCGCTCGCCCTGCAGCACGTGCACGGTCACGGCCGACTGGTTGTCGTCGGCGGTGGAGAACGTCTGCGAGGCCTTGGTCGGGATCGTGGTGTTCTTCTCGATGATCTTGGTGAACACACCGCCCAGCGTTTCGATACCCAGCGACAGCGGGGTCACGTCGAGCAGCAGCACGTCCTTGACGTCACCGGCCAGCACGCCGCCCTGCACGCCCGCGCCGATGGCCACGGCCTCGTCGGGATTCACGTCCTTGCGCGGTTCCTTGCCGAAGAACTCGGCGACCGCCGCCTGCACCTTGGGCATGCGGGTCTGGCCACCGACGAGGATCACCTCGTTGATGTCGGAGGCGCGCAGGCCGGCGTCGTTGAGCGCAGTGCGGCACGGCTCGATCGTCTTGCGCACCAGTTCCTCGACCAGCGACTCGAGCTTGGCGCGGGTCAGCTTGATGTTGAGGTGCTTCGGGCCCGAAGCATCGGCAGTGACGTATGGCAGGTTCACTTCGGTCTGCTGGGCGCTGGAGAGCTCGATCTTGGCGCGCTCGGCCGCGTCCTTCAGACGCTGCAGCGCCAACGGATCCTTGCGCAGGTCGATGCCCTGGTCCTTGTTGAATTCTTCGACCAGGTAATCGATGACGCGCGCGTCGAAATCTTCGCCGCCGAGGAAGGTGTCGCCGTTGGTGGCCAGCACTTCGAACTGCTTCTCGCCGTCGACTTCCGCGATCTCGATGATCGACACGTCGAAGGTGCCGCCGCCGAGGTCGTACACGACGATCTTGCGGTCACCGCCGGACTTGTCGAGGCCATAGGCCAGCGCGGCCGCGGTGGGCTCGTTGATGATGCGCTTCACGTCGAGACCGGCGATGCGGCCGGCGTCCTTGGTCGCCTGGCGCTGGCTGTCATTGAAGTAGGCCGGCACCGTGATCACGGCCTCGGTGACCTTCTCGCCCAGGTAATCCTCGGCGGTCTTCTTCATCTTCTCGAGGATGCGCGCCGAGACTTCCTGCGCCGACAGCTTCTTGCCGTCACTGGTCGACACCCAGGCGTCGCCGTTGTCGTGCTCGAGAATCTTGTACGGCACCAGACCGATATCCTTCTGGACCTCGGCATCCTTGAACTTGCGGCCGATCAGGCGCTTGACCGCGAAGAAGGTGTTGTTCGGGTTGGTGACGGCCTGGCGCTTGGCCGACGCGCCCACCAGCACTTCGCCATCCTTGGTATAGGCCACGATCGACGGCGTCGTGCGATCGCCCTCACTGTTCTCGATGACCTTGGCCTTGCCGCCGTCCATGATCGCCACGCACGAGTTCGTCGTGCCGAGGTCGATGCCGATGATCTTTGCCATTGCGCTGCTTCCTCTAAAAAGGTGTGTGTCTGGGTGACGGCCTGGCCGTCGATGACCGTGATCTGGGGACACGCAACACAGCGTTCAAGCGGTGTGACGTATCGAAATTCGCGATCGGGCCGCGGCCCGGGGCGTTCAGTCAGCCTTGGCGACGACCACCATGGCCGGCCGCAGCAGACGCTCGTTGAGCAGATAGCCCTTCTGGAACACCTGGGCCACCGCACCCGGCGGCACGCCCGGCACCTCGACGATGCTCATCGCCTGGTGATGCTCGGGGTTGAACACGTCGCCCGGCGCCGGCGCCAGCGTGGCCAGACCAGCCGACTCGGTCGCCTTGGTCAACTCGCGCAGGGTGAGTTCGACGCCGCTGCGCAGCGGATCGGTTTCGGGCGCATTGGCCAGACCGGCTTCCAGCGCATCGAACACCGGCACCAGCGCGGCCAGCAAACGCTCGTTGGCGAAGCGGCGTGCGCTTTCGACCTCGCGGGCCAGGCGCTTGCGCTGGTTCTCGAGGTCGGCGCGTTCGAGCAGGGTCTGCGCGCGCAGCTGTTCGAGCTCGGCGCTCAAGTGCTCGACCTGGTCGGCCAGCAGCTGCTCGACCGAGGCCGTTTGTGCGCCATCGGTCTCGTGGAAATCAGGGGACTGCGAATCGTGCTGCTGGGTCATGTCGGGTTCCGGGGCGGTCGTCTGGCCGCCGACGGCACCAGCTATGGGGCCTGCGGGCCGTGATTCAAGACTCCGGATTCAAGGCGGTCCCGAGCAGGCTCGCGGTCGCCTGGACCACCGGGATCACCCGCTCGTAGGCCATGCGCGTCGGGCCGATCACCCCCAACACGCCCAGCGTGCGGCCGCCGGCGCCATAGGGCGCCGTCACCAGCGACATGCCCTCCAGCGGCGCCAACCCGGTTTCCTCGCCGATGAAGATGCGCACGCCCGGCGCGCGGATCGTGCGTTCGAGCAGCTGCAGGATCTCGCGCTTGCGGGCGAAGGCTTCGAACAGGTCGCGCAGACGGTCGAGATCGGACAGGTCCTGCACGCCGATCAGCCGGTTCTGCCCGGCCAGCAGCATGTCGTCGTCACCCGGCACCAGCGCCTGCTCGGCGAGTTCCATCGTCTGCGACAGCAATGCCTCCATCTCGTCGCGGGCATTGCGCAGTTCCTCGACCAGCACGCTGCGGATGTCGCCCAGCGGGCGCCCGGCGAACTGCTGGTTGAGATAGTTGGCCACACGTTCCAGCTCCGCAGGCTCGAAGCTGCGCCGGGTCTGGATGATGCGGTTCTGCACTTCATGGTCGGCGAAGACGATGATCGCCATGACCCGCTGGCCGTCGAGCGCGACGAAATCGATGTGCCGGAACGCCAGCTGCTCGCGCCGTGGCACCGAGACCACGCCGACGAAATGGGTCATCGCCGAGACCAGTTCCGACGCGCTGCCGAGCAGCGACTGCTGCCCGCCACCGCCCAGCTCCCCGCGCAGCCGCTCCATCTCCTGCGCGCGCAGCGGCTTGACCTGCAGCAGCGAGTCGACGAACACGCGATAGCCCTGCGCGGTCGGCACGCGGCCGGCGGAGGTGTGCGGCGAGGCCAGCAGGCCGGCCTCTTCCAGATCCGACAGGATGTTGCGGATCGTCGCGGCGCTGACATCGAGGCCCGCATGCCGGGCCAGGGTCTGCGATCCGACCGGTCCGCCGTCCTGGATGTGCCGCGCGATCAACGTGCGCAGCAATTGCCTGGCGCGCGGATCGAGCGGATGGCGGGGATCGGATGACATGCGGGCGGTATACGGTGCGCTTTCCTGCGATGCAAGCACCGCATTCTCCGGCTGTGAGACGGGCACACGGTATCCAGCGCATCCACGATGCGCCGATCACACACCGATCTACTCGCCCGCCACGCGCCAAGGCACAATCCGCACCCATGCTGACCCATCTCGCCATCCGCAATTTCGCCGTCGCCAGCCAGTCGGATCTGGAGTTCGGCGCAGGCCTGACCGTCATCTCCGGCGAAACCGGCGCCGGCAAGTCCTTGCTGGTCGACGCGCTGGGCTTTCTGTCCGGCCAGCGCGCCGACAGCGGCATCGTGCGCCACGGCGCCGAGCGCGCCGAATTGCATGCCGAGTTCGCACTCGACGATGCCGCGCCCGCGTTGCGCTGGCTGCGCGAACACGAGCTTGATGATGGCGACACGTGTCAGTTGCGCCGCACCCTGCGCGCCGATGGCGGCTCGCGCGCCTGGATCAACGGCCGCCCCGCGACGATCACCCAGCTCGGCGAACTGGCCGGACATCTGGTCGAGATCCACGGCCAGCACGAACACCAGGCCCTGCTCGCCCGCGGCAGCCAGCTCGCGCTGCTCGATGCGCAGGCCGGCAATGGCGCGTTGCTCGCTGAAGTCCGCGCGGCCGCGCAGGCCTGGCGCACACTGCACGACGAACGTGACGCGCTGGTCGGTATCGGCGACGTCGCCGAGCGGCGCGACTGGCTGCGCCACCAGCTCGACGAACTCGACGGCGAATCACTCGCCGCCGACGCGGTGGCCGACCTGTTCGCCAGCCATCGCAGACACGCGAACGCGGCCGGCTTGATCCAGACCTGTGATACGGCGCTGACGCGCATGCGCGGCGACGACGACCTCGGCCTGCCGCAGGCGCTGCAGGCGCTGCGCCACGACCTGGCGCGGATGCGCGCGCACGAACCGCGGCTGGGCGAGGTCGACGCGATGCTCGACGCCGCCGCGATCCAGCTCGACGAAGCCACGCTGCTGCTGGGCCAGGTCCGCGACGATCTCGACATCGATCCTGAACAACTGGAGACGCTGGAACAGCGTCTCGGACGATTGCACGAACTCGCGCGCAAGCATCGGGTGACGCCGGAAGAACTCATCGACGTGCAGACGCGTCTCGCCGGCGAACTCGATCAGCTCGACGGCGCCGGCGAACGCCTGAAGCAGCTCGACCGCGAGATCGAGGCTGCAATGGACCACTGGCGCAAGGCCGCCGATCGTCTCGGTGCGGCACGCCGCAAGGCGGCCAAGGCGCTGTCGAGCGCGACCACGGCGTTGATCCACGAACTCGGCATGGGCGGTGGCGTGTTCGAGGTCGCGATCGAACCGGTCGAGACCGCGCGCCCCGATCCGCAGGGCGCCGAACGTGTGGAGTTCATGGTGTCGGCCAACGCCGGCCAGCCGCCGCGTGCGCTGCGCAAGGTCGCATCGGGTGGTGAACTGTCGCGCATCTCGCTGGCGATCGAAGTCGCCGCGCTCGGCCACGATGCCGTCCCCACGATGGTCTTCGACGAAGTCGACTCGGGCATCGGCGGCGCGGTTGCCGACATCGTCGGACGCAAGCTGCGCGCGCTGGGCGAAAGCCGCCAGGTGCTGTGCGTGACCCATCTGCCGCAGGTCGCGTCGAAGGGTCACACCCACTTCCGCGTGCACAAATCCAGCGCCGAGGGCGCGACCGAAAGCCGGGTCAGCCGACTCGATACCGGCGAACGCACAGAGGAACTCGCACGCATGCTCGGCGGCGTGGACGTCAGCAAGGAAGCGCGCGCCGCGGCGCGCAAGCTGCTCGCGACGGCGGACGCCTGAAGCCGGAAAACGCACAATTCAAGAGCGCGCGCGTGATTCTCACGATGCGGGTCGCACCGCAATCGCGCGCCCCTTTGCCGGGACGCACTCCCGCAGGATTTCAGGCTGCGATCAGCGCTTCTTGCGCACGTAGAGCACCAGCGAGTGCTCTTCGAGGATGTAGCCGTGCTGCTCGGCGATCTGCCGCTGCAGCGCCTCGATCTCGTCGCTCTCGAACTCGATGATCTTGCCGCTGTCCACGTCGACCATGTGGTCGTGGTGGCCGCCGCGATCGAGTTCATAGACCGCGTGGCCCCCCTCGAAATTGTGCTTGAGCACGAGGCCGGCGGCCTCGAACTGGGTCAGCACGCGGTAGACGGTGGCCAGTCCGATCTCGTCGCCCTGCTCCAACAGTTGGCGGTAGATGGCTTCGGCGGTCAGGTGCTGCCGCGGCGTGCGCTGCTCGAGCAACTGCAGGATCCGCATCCGCGGATGGGTGACTTTCAGTCCGGCCTTGCGCAGGTCGAGCGATTCCATGTGTGTCTCCGGACGGGCCGACGAAAACGGGCCGGCATACCACTGGCGGTTGAACGCCAGCTGCGTGGATCGCGGTTGCGGCGTGGCGCGCAGTGTATCATCGGCCGGTCATTCCAGGCCGTCACCCACGACATGCACAAGCTTCTTCTCGTTCCGGTTCTCGCCCTCGCCACCAGTGGTTGCGGCCTGCTGTACAAGCAGCCGATCTACCAGGGCAACCTGATCGACGGCGCCGCGGTCGAGCAGTTGCAGGTCGGCATGGGCAAGGCGCAGGTCGAGGCATTGCTGGGCACGCCGTCCATTGCCGACCCCTTCCATCACCAGCGCTGGGACTACACCGCATCCGAGCGCGTGAACCGTCGCGGACGCACCGAGATCAAGAACTTCACCGTGTTCTTCGAGAACGACCAGCTCGCCCGCTGGGAAGGCGAGTATTTTCCGAAGCGCGACGAAGAACTGGCCGCGGAAATGCGCAAGTTCGGCAACCTGCCGCGCGAGCGCGGCAACACCCGCCGCTGATCCGGGAATCGAGCCGGAATTTCAGCCGTCGCCGCGGCTCGCAGCCGCCCGGCGCCGGCGCGCATCCTTGGGATCGATCTGCAGCGCCTCCAGCAGTTCCAGGCGATCGCCGTCGCGCAGCAGCGTCGCAAGCTGCACCCGCACACCGAATACCGCATAACCGGCGACCGCATCGAGCGCGGTCGGTGCGGTCTGCCGTATCACCTCGATCGCATCGGCGACGGTCGCCGTGCCATCGAGCTGCAGCGTCCAGTCATCGTGATGCCCGGGCCATGCCCGGACCACGCGCACCGTTTTCACGCCACCGGCTCGCGTTCGGCGACCCGCACGAAATCATCGACCATGCGGTCGGCCAGGCCTTTGAAGCCGAGGGTGAGCGCGGGCAGCATCAAGCGGCTGGTGGGTTCGAATTCGAGCAGCAGCGTGACCTTGCAGGCACCTTCGCCGAGCACGGCGAAGGTCCAGCGACCGTGCAGCGACTTGAATGGACCGTCGCGCAACTGCATGTCGATGGTGTGGGGCGGCGACAACGTATTCTCGGTCGTGAACCACGTGCGCAGCGCACCGAGGCCCAGATCCAGACGCGCGACCATGCGCGATTCGGTCGCCTCCTGGATCTCCGCGGCATCGCACCAGGCGAAGCGGCGGGGATAGGCAGCGACATCGTTGACCAGCGCGTACATGCGCTCGGCGGGCTGCCCGACGAGGGCACTACGTTCGATCTTGGGCATGACTCGCCTGGGGGACCTGCTTCAGGGACAATGGACGGATGAGCAAGAAGAGCGGCAAGGACAAGGATAAGGCAAACAGCACGGGCACCATCGCGCTGAACAAGCGCGCGCGCCACGAGTACTACTTCGAAGACCGCTTCGAAGCAGGTCTGGCGCTGCAGGGCTGGGAGCTGAAGGCGATCCGCGCCGGGCGCGCGATCATCGGCGAGAGCTACGCGATGGTCCTCAACAACGAGCTGTTCCTGATCGGTGCGCAGATCACCCCGCTCAGCCAGGCCTCCACGCACGTGATCGCCGATCCGCACCGCACGCGCAAGCTGCTGCTGCACCGGCGCGAAATTGACACGCTGATCGGCCGCGTTCAGCGCGACGGCTACACCGTGGTGCCCACCTCGCTGTACTGGAAGGGCAACAAGGTGAAGGCCGAGATCGTGCTGGCGAAGGGCAAGCAGAGCCACGACAAGCGCGACGTTGCGCGGGATCGGGACTGGGCACGCGACAAGCAGCGCGCGATGCGGGCGCACAACAAGAACGCCTGATTGCACTAGCCTCGCGCGCAAGACGACGCGTGATACCTGATCAGCGTTTCAGCGCGGTCGAGGCCAGCGTGAAGCGGAACGTCGCACCGCCATCGGGTCGTCCACTGGCATCGATCGTACCGCCGTGGCGCTCGACGATACGCCGCACCGAGGCCAGGCCCACGCCGTGGCCCTTGAACTCGTCGTCACGGTGTAGACGCTGGAATGGACGGAACAGTTTGCCGGCGTATTCGGCGTTGAATCCCGCCCCGTTGTCGGCGACGTAGAAGACAGCGCCCGGTTCCACGCCGAACTCGATCGTCGCGCGCTCGGTGTTCGCCGTGAACTTCCACGCATTGCCCAGCAGGTTCTCGAGCAGGTTGCGCACCAGTGCGGAATCGCCATCGGCTTTCAGATCCGGTGCGATCCGCACCGCGACATCGCGATCCGGCTCGGTCTGACGCAGCTCGGACAGGACGTCGGTCGCCATGCGCGTCAGGTCAAGCGGCGTGCGCTTGAATTCGCCGCGGCTGATCCGCGACATCTTCAACAGCGCATCGATCAACTCGTCCATGCGCGAGGCGGCATTGCGCACGCGCGCGAGGTAGTCCTGCCCCTGTGCATCGATGACCGCGTCGTAGCGTTCGGCCAGGATGCGGCCGAACCCGTCGATGCTGCGCAATGGCGCGCGCAGATCGTGGGAGACGATGTAGGCGAAGGATTCGAGTTCGTGGTTGGCCTGGGTGAGCTCGCGGGTGCGCTGCTCGACCCGCGACTCCAGCGTGCGGTTGAGCGCATGCACCTGCGCTTCCGCGCGCAGGCGCTCGGTCACGTCGTCGACCTGCACCAGTCGTGCCACGTCGTTGCCGTCGTCGCCCGGCATCAGGGTCGAGGCGAGATGCACCTCACGGATGTCGCCGTCATGACGACGCAGACGACGGGTGCTGCGATGCACACCCTCGCGCAATGCCTGCAGTTCCTGCGTGCGCGTGACATCGTCATGCATGTCCGCCATGTAGCTCCGGAACAGCGTGCCGCTCAGCGTCGCCTGGCTGACGCCGGCGATCTCCGCCATCGCCGGGTTGCTTTCGAGGATCGCGCCATTGCGATCGAGCAACACCATGCCGATCGCCGAGTACTGCATCGCATTGCGGAAGCGCTGCTCGCTGCGACGATAGGAGTCGCTCAGCCGGTGGGCCAACGTCTCGGCGCGCGACTGGGTCTGCGCCAGCGTCATCACCACCGCAAACAGCAACAGTGACGCCACCACGCCCGCGATGAGCGTGGCCTGCAGCTCCCGCATGCCGGCCGAGGTCAGCGGACCGACGTGCTGGAAGTCGTAACGCCAGCTGCGGCCGTAGGCCTGCTGGGTCACGCTGTGCAGGACACGCGCGTCTTCGTCGTCAACCCAGTCGTCGGATGCCAGCAGCGGGATATCCCGGCCATCACCGACATCGACGATCCGGAACGCGAGGTTGCGGTCGATCGGAATCATCGAGCGGTCGATGAACTCCTCTGTCCCGAACGGTGCGAACACCCAGCCAACCAGCGCATTCTCGCGTCCGACCTGCGACGCCGGCAGGCGCGCGGTGCGATAAACGGCCGCGAACAACAGCACACCCGCCTGCCCTTCGCGGCCGTACTGGCGCAGACGCACCGGTGCGCTGAGCCGGACTTCACCGGTGTTGCGCGCGGCATCCATCGCCAGGCGGCGCGTCGGATCGGTGTACTGGTCATAGCCGATGGTCAGACGGCTGGATTCCAGCTCGGGCTCGAAGTACAGGATCGCACCGTAGTGCGGCCGCACGCCGCGCGGCGTCACCGAGAACAGCCCCTCGCCCGCAGCGCGCTGACGCAGCTGCAACTCGGTCAGCGAGCCGGGATCGAGATAGGCTACGTAACCGATACCCATCATGCCGGGCAACTGGCGGCGGATGTCGAGGCCTTCGACATAGCCGCGCCACTGCCGCGCGGTCGGCGTTTCCACCGCAGCGCTGTGAAGCGCCACGCCGCCGCGGATACTGAGCTCGTACTGCAGCAACCGCTGGCGTACCGTCTCCGCAAGCTGTTCGGCATCGGCGATGAAACTCGCCTCGGCCAATCGCCGCTCGCGCTCGCCCGCTCCCCGCGCATACAGCGCCACCATCAACAGTGAGCCGAGCAATACGAGACCGGCGAGCACGTGACTGCGACGCAGTCGCCATGCGGACTGGACACGTGAGGTGGGGGCTGGCGGTGGCGTGGACGCGGCCATCACGACAGCATAACGAGCACGCGCGGATCGACCAAAAAAAACCGGGCCCGAAGGCCCGGTTTCTCAAAATGGTGGAGGTGGCGGGAATCGAACCCGCGTCCGAAGGCACTCCATCCCCGGTACTACATGCTTAGCTCACCGTTGGATCTCGCCCTGTGGCAGCACGGTGTGCAAAGCGCACCCCAGGACCAGCCTGCTTTGGTTAAGCCGTGACTGACAGGCAGCCATCACAGCCGGTTCCGTGATAATGACCCTACATCTACGAGCACGGGCACAAGTAGGTTCGGGGCTTACGCCTTAAGCGGCGAGAGCGTAGTTGTCGTCGTTGGCAACTAAAAGTTTGCTACTGGATTAACGAGGAAAGTCGCCCCCTCGGCATGCACCAGGCAATTTCGCAACCCCCGTCGAAGCCTGGGCACCCCCGGGAGTCAGAAGTCGCTCTGACCCGGTCAGTATAGGGCCGGCGCGGTGTATCTCAAGCAGATCTGCGCCCACGCATATCCGCGGTTCACCACGTGCCCGCCTCGCCCGGTTCCTGCGTGCACGCCAGGCCGCACACGCGCATCCGACACGTGCTTCGGTCATGTCATCGGCTATACGTGTGCGTTGTCCGGGACGCGCTGCTAGCATGCGCGTCCCCTTGGGGAGTAGCCGGCTTCCGTATCGCGGAAGCGCCTGCATCAACACACTCGATCGGCATGATCGTGGTGCAGGCAACCAGTCCAGGTAGGCGAGACCAGCGGTGAACCGGTGCTACGAAGGTTGGGCGCGCCGGTCTGCCGTGCGCCGTCTCCGCCCGACCCGAAGCAGTTCTCGCATGTCCTTTCTTTCGATCGTCCTGATCGGCTTCGCCATGTCCACCGATGCGTTCGCGGCTGCCATCGGCAAGGGCGCGGCGATGCAGCGCCCACGGTTTCCGGAAGCACTGCGCGCCGGCGTGATCTTCGGCGTCATCGAGGGTGTCACGCCGCTCATCGGCTGGGCACTGGGCCTCGCCGCAGCGTCCTATGTCACCGCGTGGGACCACTGGATCGCATTCGTGCTGCTCGGCGCGCTCGGCATCCGCATGGTGCTCGCCGGTCTCGGCAAGGATGCGCCCGACGATGCTGAAGGTGACGCACGCCCGCATGGCTTCTGGAATCTCGCCGCCACCGGATTCGCCACCAGCATCGACGCGATGGCAGTCGGTGTGGGCCTGGCGTTTCTCGACGTCAACATCCTGCTGGTGGCGACCGTGATCGGCGTCTGCACGCTGCTCATGGTGACGGCGGGGATCATGCTCGGTCGCGCACTGGGCGCAATCGTCGGCAAGCGCGCGGAGATCGTTGGCGGCCTGATCCTGATCGTCATCGGCAGCGTGATCCTCTACGAACATCTGTCGGGCAAGGCGGGCGGCATCGGGATCGGCTGAACCGACGGTTCACGGCTGTCTGACGGGAGATGGCGGATGGTCGCGAAGTCCATCCAGCATGGAGACGCCCATGAAAGTCCGCCGTGTCTACAGCACGCCCTCCCTACCCGTGGCCGAGACCGCCGTTCGGGCTGCGCGTGAAGCCGGGATCGCCGAGACCGATGTTTCGCTCGTCGCACGCGGCGATATCGAACTCGACGCCATACCCGAACATCAGAAGGAAGCGCCCACTGACTTCAAGCACGCCGCCGTGCGTGGCGCAGGTATCGGGGGCGCAACGGGCCTGTTGGCTGGACTGGTCGCCGTCGCGGTACCGCCGCTCGGGCTGACGCTGGCTGGTGTCGCATTGACGACGCTCGGTGGCGCAGCAGTCGGCACCTGGGCATCGTCGCTGGTCGGCGCATCCCTGCCCGACCCGATCCGCCAGAAGTTCGAAGACGAGATCGAGGCCGGGCGCATCCTGGTCGTCATCGATGGCGAGGACGCCACGCTGGCGGGCGCCGAAGACGCATTACGCGATGCGGGCGCCGTCCATCTGCCCTATGGCGATCCTGCTGCGATGAGTTGAAGCGCGGGCTTCCATGGCGCGCGCAACACGCTGGTAAGCGGCCACAGATGCACATCCACGGCGCCGGGCTTCTAGCGCCCAAGCCTGGCGTACGGAGCCACAGTGCGACGGAATGCAGCGATACCCCGTCGCAAGCGGACACGGGGACAGACTTGTGAAATGACGCGATCGAACGACTCAGGCGATCGTCTCGACCGTGCCGCCATCCACACGCAGCGCTGCACCGGTCGTCGCACTGGCCTGGAGAGACGCGGCATACACGCTCAGGCTGGCGACTTCCTCGGGCGTCGCAAAACGCCCGAGCAGATTGGAAGGCCGGTTTTCCGCCAGGAACAGCGCCTCCATCTCGTCAGGTGAAACCCCGCGCTCCGCGGCGAGGCTGGCCATCATCTCGATCGCGCCTTCCGTGCGTGTGGGTCCCGGCAACAGGGTGTTGACCGTCACGCCAGTGCCTGCGAGTGCTTTCGCCAGACCGCGCGAAAGCGCTTGCAGCGCAGCTTTGCTGACGCCGTAGTGCACCATCTCGGTCGGGATGTTGAGCGCCGACTCACTCGATACGAACTGGATACGACCCCAGCCGCGATCCCGCATTCCCTGGGCGTAGTGACGCGAGAGACGCACACCGCTCATCACGTTGATCTGCCAGAACGCGTCCCACAGCGGGTCATCGATATCGAAGAACGCCCGCGCGCCGTAAATGCCGAGGTTGTTCACCAGAATGTCCGCATCCGGGCGCGCCGTCATCAGCGTCGCACACCCGGCCGTGGTGCCGAGATCTGCCACCACCCCGCTGATGTCGCCCCCGCCACCGCCACCGCCGCGCAGGGTGTCGAGTGCGCGATCGACACCCACGTGCTCGCGTCCGACGATGGACACACTGGCACCTGCCGCCGACAGACCGGCTGCGATCGCCAGACCAATGCCCCCTGTAGAGCCGGTGACGATGGCGCACTTGCCGGAAAGATCGATATGCATGCAGATTTCCTCTGGATCAGTCAAAACGAAATGCGGACAGGGTGGCCTTGAGCACCACCTCCGAACACTTCAATTTCAGAACGATACGATCCGCCCGGCTTTGCGTTTCACACGAAACTTCTAGAGGCCATGCCGGTCTCAACGCCTGACCCGCTACCGGCAACGGTCCACGGCGCTGTGATTGCCCCAGCACTCGAACCGTCTCGCCGGCTTACCTCCAAGTCCTCCCTGATGGAGATCCCCCAGCGCTGCGCCCTCTGCCGGTGCGGCCAACTTACAGGTGAAATACCGATGTCCCTCCGAAATGCAGTTCTGACCCCCGCAGTGCTGGCGACCGCGCTGGCGGCGTCCCTGGGCACACACACGGCCGAAGCAAACGACGCCCTCGAGCAACGCATCCGTCAGGATGTGGCCGCGATCCACCCGCAGCTTGTCGACTGGCGTCGTGACATCCACCAGCACCCCGAGCTCGGCGAGCAGGAGACGCGCACTGCGAAGCTCGTCGCCGATCACCTGGAAGGCCTGGGCCTGGAAGTGAAAACAGGTGTGGGCAAGACCGGCGTGGTCGGCATTCTCAGAGGAGGCAAGCCGGGACGCACCGTCGCGTTGCGCGCCGATATGGACGCGCTTGCAGTCAAGGAACCGGCTGGTCTGCCGTTCGCGTCACAGGCGCGCGGCCTCTATCACGGCACGGAAGTCGATGTCATGCATGCCTGCGGACACGATGCCCACACCGCAATGTTGATGGCCGCGGCCGAAGTGCTGACGGGAATGAAGGACGAGCTGGAAGGCACCGTCATGTTCGTATTCCAACCTGCGGAAGAAGGATCCAGCCTCGTGCAGCCGGGCGATGGCGCCAGTTGGGGCGCAAAGGCGATGCTCGACGACGGACTCTTCGATTCCATAAAGCCGGATGCGATCTTCGCCATCCACGTGATGCCAGGCGCTGCGGGCGAGCTGACCTGGCGCAGCGGGGCCACGACCGCAGCCAGCGACATGCTGTCGATCACCGTGCAGGGCAGCCAGGGCCACGGCGGCATGCCTTGGAATACGGTCGACCCGATCGTCGCATCCGGGCAGATTCTGGGCGGCGTACAGACGGTCGTGAGCCGCAAGGCCAACCTGGCACGCTCGCCCGCGGTCGTGACCGTGGGCACCATCAATGGCGGCACCGGACCCAACATCGTGCCCGAGACGGTGCGCATGACCGGAACGATCCGTACGTACGATGACAGCGTGCGTACGCAGGTGCGCGACGACCTCATCCTGAGTACCGAAAAAATCGCCGAGAGCGCAGGCGCGACGGCCCGGGTGTCGATCGAGCCGATGTACAGCTCCATCTTCAACCATGCAACGCTGACCGAGCGGATGTCCCCCGTGCTCGAACGTGCTGCAGACGGCAAGGTTGCGACTGCGGAGTTGCCGGGCGCTGCGGAGGACTTTTCCTTCTTCTCCCAGCAGGTGCCGGGCCTCTACGTGTTCCTGGGCGTCACCCCAGAAGGCCAGGATCCAGCCGAGGCCGCGCCGAACCACAACCCCGGATTCTTCGTGGATGAGGGCGCTCTGGAAGTCGGTGCGCGTGCGATGACGATGCTCGCCGTGGATTTTCTCGCAGCGGAATGATGCGCGCTGGACCCGCGTCTGCTGGCGCGGGTCCGGATACGCGCTGCGCGACGTCGTCTGTCGCGCGGCGCGGGCGGAGCATCATCACCGCATCGCCTCAGCCGACTCGGGCGCAAGCGCCTGATCCGGCATCGGACACAGTGCAGCAGGCTTTTGCCGCTGCGCTCGCGTCTGCGGATCTCCAGACGCCGACCAGGCGCGACCGTCGTGCGCCTTCCCGGCGCTTCGCCTTCGGGCCCGACGCAGAACCCGGAACGTGCGAAGCCGGCTCCGGTACCCGCGTCGATTCATTCCAGATCGGGCGGCACGCCGGCAAGCCACAGCGCCCGCGCCATGATCGCGCTGAACGTCGGCGCCGCCACTGATCCCCCGCCATAGCGACCCGAACTCGGGTCCGGATCGTCGATCACCACGGCGACCGCGTAGCGCGGCTGACTGGCTGGCACGATCCCGGCGAACAGCGAGAAATAGCGCCGCTCGTAACCACCAGCGCTCGCCTTGCGCGCGGTGCCCGTCTTGCCGGCGATCGAATAGCCCGCGATCGCAGCGCGGCGCGCGGTCGCGCCCGGCTCGGTCGAAGCCGAAAGCAGATCCACGATGGCGCGGGCCACTGTTTCGGGAAGCACCCGCTGACCCGGCATCTCCTTCGATTTCTCCAGCGTCGGCACCACGCTGACCCCGCCATTGGCCAACGTGGCATACGCATTGGCCAGCTGGAGCGTGGTCATCGACAGCCCGTAGCCATACGACAACGTCTGCTTGGTCGTGCCGCTCCAGGACGAAAGCGCTGCAAGCGAACCTGCGCGCTCGCCGGGAAATGCGATCCCGGTCACCTGCCCGACACCCATGTCCGCGAACGCGTCCCGCAGCTGCGCATTCGACAGCGTGCCTGCGATCTGGGCCATGGCGACGTTGGAACTCCGGTTCAGCGCTTGACCGAGGTCGAGGACGCCCAGATTCCGGTAGTCCCGCGTCGTGAAACGCCCATTGCGGATCCAGCCGGGATGGGTGTCGAAGCGCGAGCCTGGATCGATCGTGTCCGCAACCAGACCGGCTGCCACGGTGAACGGCTTGACCGTGCTTCCAGGTTCGAACACGTCGGTCAGCACTCGATTGCGCCGCGCGTGGCGTTCGTCGACGGAATAGATGTTGTTGTTGAACGAAGGCCAGTTCGCCATCGCAAGCACCTGGCCGGTGCCCACCTCCAGAATCACCATCGACCCGGACGAGGCGCCGTACGTCTGGATCGAAGACCGGAGCCCGTCATAGACCGCACGCTGCAACCGCCCGTCGATCGACAGCACGATGTCTTCGCCCGCCAGCGCGGGTTGCCGCAGCAGGTGTCGCTCGATGGGCCGCCCGAAGCGGTCGCGCACCACGTCGGTGTAGCCCGGCCGGCCCTGCAGGCGCGCGTCGAAGAGCAGCTCCAGCCCCTCCTGCCCCGCACTGTCGATATCGGTGGTTCCGACGATCTGGGAGATGACGTAGGACTGCGGATAGAAGCGTTTGAACTCCCGCTGCGTGTAGACGCCACGCGGCACATCGTCCAGCACTGCGTGCACGCCTGCAGGCTCCCGCCTGCGGAACCCCGGCAGATAGACGAACCGCTTGTCCCGATGCCGCTCGAGCAGGGCCTGAAGCGGCTCGGGCGCGATGTCGAGCGTGGAGGCGAGCGCGGCAATGGATTGACCCGTCTCGAAGAACTCCTTCGGATCGACCCACAGCGAGAGCACGGGCGCAGAGCCCGCGATGACCACACCGTTTCGGTCCAGCAGACGGCCGCGACTGGCGCTGACCGGCAACCGGTGCAGAAACCTCGACTCTGCCTCCTGCTGATAGAACGCCCGGTCGATCAGCTGGACGTGCGCCGCACGCGCGAGCAGCACCACCGCGACCGCCGCGAAGACGATGCAGACGATCCGGTACCGCCAGCGGAAGGACAGGTGCAATGACGGGCGATCAGTCGTCGACGTCTTCCTGCGGGGCGCTGGCGACATCACGACGATCGAGCCACGTGCGCTACCCGAAAGGCGGGTGCGCTCCATGCGTACGACGGGCGAGAAGGCGCAGGACGCCTGCGGCGCCGACGCGCGTTCGGGTTCCGGCGCGCAGCATCCCGATCCGGAGCGGACGGACGCCACCGGCGGAGAAATGTTCCATGGAGGCGCGCGAAACTGGCGAAGGGGCCGGCCGCAGCCTCATCGAGAGACCTGCTCGCCCACCCGTCATTCGTGCCGCGCGCCATACCGGATCCGTTGAAACAACCGTTCAAGAGTGCCGTGACCGATGATGCAACGCACCATCATCGGCGGAACTGATCATTCCGCCCCGCCCGCGCAACGCGTGTTGCGGCCATCGCGGCATCGGCGATGACGCCCGATGCAGGCGTTCGTTGACGACGTGTCGAGTACATCAGGTCCGGTCGCGTACGCGCACGGCGCTCGGCCACACCTGGAATCAGCTCGTCCGTGCGACGCACGTCGCGCGACCAAGGATGCAGCGCTATGGCGGAGAGAGTGGGATTCGAACCCACGGAAGGTTTGACCCTTCGGCGGTTTTCAAGACCGCTGCCTTAAACCACTCGGCCATCTCTCCGATGTGTCCCGCTTCATCACCAGCGCCGCTTACGCGGCGGCGGTTTGACCATCGACCTGGCGGTCGATGTTTCCTCCGGCCTACGGCCTCCGGATCAAGACCGCTGCCTTGAACCACTCGGCCATCTCTCCGATGTGTCCCGCTTCATCACCAGCGCCGCTTACGCGGCGGCGGCGGTTTGACCATCGATGCAGATGCCACGCACTCACGCATGGCATTTCGTGGTCATGGTCAGGCTATTGTCGCACGCACTGCCGCGGTGGAGATACGCGGCGGCGGGACGGCACCGGGCATCGGCTTCTTCTCGCAGTTGCGGCAGTCGAGGCTGGAGGCTTCGATCAGTGGCGGCAGCTTTTCGGCGAGGAAGTCGATGAAAACGCGCACCGCCGGCAGCAGGCCGCGGCGCGAGGCGAACACGGCGTGGGCGATGCCCTGCGGCAGATGCCAGTCGGGCAACACGACTTCGAGTTCGCCGTTGCGCACGGCTTCGGCGCACAGGGTTTCGGGCAGCATCGTGATTCCCAGACCCTGCTTGGCCAGCGCCATCAGCATCGGGAAATCGAAACCGGCGACGCGCGGCTTGAGTTCGACTCGGCGCGTGGTGCCGTCGTTGGCCTGCAGGTCCCAGCGCTGCTTCACTTCGTCCTCGCCCATGCTCATCGTCGTGTGCTGATCGAGTTCGTCGGGATCCTTCGGCCGGCCCATGCGATCGAGATAACCGGGGCTGGCGACCAGCAGTTCCTGGATCTGGCCGAAGCTGCGCATCACCAGGCTGCCGTCGTCGTCGAGCTTGGAGCGCACGCGCACCGCGACGTCGAAACCCTCGTTGATGACATCCACGCGGCGGTTGCTGACGTGCAGTTGCACGCGCACCTGCGGATAGCGCGCGAGGAACTCGGGCAGCATCTGCGGAATCGACTGCTGGGCGATGCTGACCGGCACGCTGACGCGCACGAGTCCGCGCGGTTCGGCGCTGAGCCGGTCGACGACCTCACGTGCGGCAGTCGCTTCGGCGAGCATCGACTGCGCGTGGCGGAACACGCTCTGGCCGACATCGGTGACCGCGAATCGGCGGGTGGAGCGCTGCAGCAGACGCACGCCGAGCTCGGTTTCGAGCTGGCTGATACGGCGGCTCAGACGCGATTTCGGTATGCCGAGCGCACGCTCTGCGGCCGCGAAGCCTCCGTGCTCGACGACCATCGCGAAGTAGTAGAGATCGTTGAGATCCTGCATGGGGGAACCTCGCTAGCGGAACAATGCGCGATATTCCATCATCTCTATCCCAATTTCGCAACAGACAACGCCTATCGCTGTCATTTGTTCCAAACAGGATGCAGGTCGCGCCTTGCGATCAATCGATGCGCGACAGGCCACCCATGTAGGACTGCAGCGCCTCGGGGACTTCGATCGAACCGTCAGCCTGCTGATAGTTCTCCATCACCGCGATCAACGTGCGGCCGACCGCGAGACCCGAGCCGTTGAGCGTGTGCACCGGTTCCGGCTTACCGGTTTCGGGATTACGCCAGCGCGCCTGCATACGCCGCGCCTGGAAGTCGCCGGTGTTCGAGCACGAGGAAATCTCGCGATACGTCTCCTGCGACGGCAGCCAGACTTCGAGATCGTAGGTGCGGCGCGCGGCGAAGCCCATGTCGCCGGTGCACAGCAGCAGCTTGCGGTACGGCAGGCCGAGCTTTTCGAGCACGGTCTCGGCGCAGCGGGTCATGCGCTCGAGTTCGGCGTCGCTGTCCTCGGGCCGCACGATCGACACCATCTCGACCTTTTCGAACTGGTGCTGGCGGATCATGCCGCGCGTGTCGCGGCCGTGGCTGCCGGCCTCGGAGCGGAAGCACAACGAATGCGCGCTCATGCGCAGCGGCAGGCGATCAGCCTCGACGATCGTGTCGCGGACGATGTTGGTCAGCGGCACTTCGGCGGTCGGAATCAGATACCGCGTCTCGTCGCCGAACGGCGTGGCGAACAGGTCGTCCTCGAACTTCGGCAGCTGGCCGGTGCCGCGCATCGTGTCAGCGTTGACGATCAGCGGCACGCTGGTTTCTTCGTAGCCGTGCTCGTTGGTATGCAGATCGAGCATGAACTGCGCGAGCGCGCGATGCAGGCGCGCGAGCTTGCCGCGCAGCACGGTGAAGCGCGCGCCGCTGAGCTTCGCCGCGGTCTCGGCATCGAGCCAGCCGTGGCGTTCGCCGAGCGCGACGTGGTCGCGGACGTCGAAGTCGAATGTGCGCGGCGTGCCCCAGCGCGACTGCTCGACGTTGTCGGATTCGTCGCGGCCCACCGGCACGCCGGCATCCGGCAGGTTCGGCACATCGAGCACGATCGCCTCGATGTCGGCCTGGATCTCGAGCAGACGCGCTTCACTGGCCTTGAGTGCGTCGCCGAAACCGGCGACCTCGGCCAGCAGCGGCGCGACGTCCTCGCCCTTGGCCTTGGCCTGGCCGATCGCCTTGCTGCGCGTGTTGCGCAGGTTCTGCAGTTCCTGCGTACGCACCTGGATCTGCTTGCGCTCGGCTTCCAGAGATTCGATCCGCGACACCGGCAGTTCGAACCCGCGGCTTTCGCGCAGGCGCGCGGCGGTATCGGTGACGTGCTGGCGCAGGAGGCTGGGATCGAGCATGGCGAGGCTTCGGCTTATCGATAACGGAATCCGCATTATCGCCCGGATTCCTGCGGGACGCGCCCGTTGCGTCCGCGCGCCGAACAGTAGGCGCGAAGGCGTGTGCAAGAATGCGGCGCCACGTCGAGGAGCCCGCCATGTCCGCTTCGTCCCCGCCATTGTCCGCCCGCTTTCGCCGCACCCTGCGCGAGGCGATGCCGAGCGGGCGCGCGTGGTGGTTGGTGGCTGGCGGCTGCGCGGCAGGTGTATTGCTGTTCGCGCTGCTGTGGCTGGCGCGTCCGTCGACCGAGACGACCGGCGACGGCGAAGCGGTGCCGGCGGTGGCTGGCGAACGGCCGATGACACCGCTGCCCGCGCCCCTGCCCGCTGCCGGCAGCGCCGACCGGGGCTTCGATTACGCCAGCCCGCAGGACACACGCACGCCGGTGCGTATCGATGCGCACGTGCCGCAGGCCGCGCCACCGTCTGCCCCTGTCGCTGCGCCTGCGGATCAGCCGCCTGCGCAGCCGATCACGGCCGCGGCCGCCGATCTGCCGACCGGCGTGCCACGCCCGGTATCGACGCCGCAACCCGAGTACCCGCGCGCGTCGATCCGGCGCGGCGAGCGTGGCGATGTGCTGTTGCTGGTGAAGGTGGGCGCCAACGGACGCGTCGACGGCGTCGATGTCGTCAGCAGCAGCCAGCATCGTCGTCTCGATCGCGCGGCCGTCTCCGCGGTACGCCGCTGGCGCTTCGAGCCGGCGATGCGCGACGGCCAGCCGGTTGCCGGCGAGCTGCGGATTCCGTTCTCGTTCGCGCCCGAAGGCGGCTGATCGCAGCGTTTTCGCACTGCACATCGCGTCCACATCCTCCATGGGACGCTCGCCGCACCCATTCAGGTCAGGAGGTGCGGCCATGAACGACCCCGTGCAGCGTCCCATCGATCCCCCGCCGCAGGACCCGCCGCGCAAGGGTTCCAGCCCGTTGCTGTGGATCCTGTTGTTGATCGTGCTCGTCGCGCTCGGCTGGTATGCGCTGAGCCAGCGTGGCACTCCCGACACGTCCGAACTGCCGCCGACGCCGGTCATCGATGATCCGGCCGCCGCGCCCGCCGAACGCGAGCCGGCCACCCGGACCACCCCGCGTGCAGACACCGCGCCGGTCCGTCCGGCGGATCGCGAAGCGCGTCCGGTCGCACAGCCGGACATCCCGTATCCGCCCGCCGCCGCGCGCAGTCGCGAGGAAGGCTCGCTGATCCTGCTGGTGCAGGTGGACGCGAACGGCAACGCCACCGACGTGACCGTGGAGAAGCGCAGCGGCTCGCGTGATCTCGATCGCGCCGCGCAGCAGGCCGTGCGCGACTGGAAGTTCGAACCGGCGATCAAGGGCGGCAAGCCGACTGCGAGCGCGGTGCGCGTGCCGATCGACTTCACGCTGCAGGATGCGGGCTGATCCACACAGCTGAAGTGCGCTGAACGCAGAACGCCCGCATCTTCGATGCGGGCGTTTTCGTTGAGGCCGAACCTAATCCTGTGGGAGCGCGCTCGCGCGCGACGGGGGTTGCCGGGGAAGCCTTATCGCGCGCAAGCGCGCTCCCACAGACGGCGTCTTCGATACGCGCGTCAGCCGCCGCGTAGCGAGAACCCGACAGATTCCGCCAGTTCCAGAAACCCCGGGAACGAGGTCGCGACATTCGCGGTATCGCTGATGAGGACATCGCCGCGCGACCGCTGACCGGCGATCGCGAACGACATCGCGATGCGGTGGTCGCCATGACTGTCGACACGACCACCCCCGACGCCGTCTGCGCGTCCGCTGATCGTCGCGCCATCCGGCGCTTCTTCGATCTCGACATCAAGTGCGCGCAAGCCCGCGGCCATCGTCGCGATGCGGTCCGACTCCTTGACCCGCAACTCGTGCGCGCCGGTCACCCGGGTCACGCCGGATGCACAAGCCGCGGCGATGAACAGCGCCGGGAACTCGTCGATCATGTCCGGCACGTGCTCCTCGGGCACGTCGATGCCGCGCAGCGGTGCGTAGCGCACGCGCAGGTCGGCCACCGGCTCGCCGCCCTCTTCGCCCGCACCGGACTCGACGATGTCGGCGCCCATCAGGCGCAGCACATGCAGCAGGCCGGTGCGACGCGGATTCATGCCGACGCGGCGCAGCAGCAGATCGGAACCGGGCACGATCGATGCGGCGACGAGGAAGAACGCGGCCGACGAGAAGTCCGCCGGCACACGCACATCCGTTGCGCGCAGGCGATGCCCGCCACGGAGACGCGCAATGCCGGGTGCGAATTCGATCGGCCAACCGAATGCGGCGAGCATGCGCTCGGTGTAGTCGCGCGTCGGGCGACTTTCGTGCACGACTGTCTCGCCATCGGCGTACAGACCCGCGAGCAGCAGGCAGGATTTGACCTGTGCGCTGGCGAGTACGTTGTCGAACTCGATGCCGGTCAGCGGTGTGCCACCGTGCACGTGCAGTGGCGGCACACCGCCCTCGCCGGTGTCGATGCGCGCACCCATCTGTGCCAGCGGCCCGGTGACGCGGCGCATCGGCCGCTTCGACAGGGACGCATCGCCGATCAGCGTGCTGTCGAAGGCCTGGCCCGCGAGCAGGCCGGCGATCAGACGCATGCCAGTGCCGGCATTGCCGCAGTCGAGCGGGCCATCGGCGGCGCGCAGGCCGTCGATACCGACGCCACGCACGATGCGCACGCCGGGCTCGGGGGTTTCGATGGACGCGCCGAGATGGCGGAAGATCGCCTCGGTCGCGCGCGCGTCCTCGCCTTCGAGGAAGCCCTCGACGCGCGAAGTGCCATCGGCCAGCGCGGCCAGCATGATCGCGCGGTGCGACACCGACTTGTCGCCCGGTACCCGCACTTCACCGCGCAGCGGCGCACCGGGCGCCGCGATCCACGAGGCCCCGCTCATGGCACGGCGACCGGGTAGGAGCCGAGTACGCGGACTTCACCGGCGAAGGCGTCGATCTCGCCGAGCGCGTCCTTCAACGGCGATTCGTCGACGTGGCCATTGACCTCGATGAAGAACGCGTACTGCCACAGCGCACCATGCGCGGGCCGCGACTCGATGCGGTTCATGCTGATGCCATGGCGCGCCAGTGGCTCGAGGATGCGGTACAGCGCGCCGGGCTGGTCGCGGATGAAGACCATCAGCGAGGTCCGGTCGTTGCCGGACGGCGGGAATGCGCCACGGCCGATGACGAGGAACCGTGTGGTGTTGTCGCTGCGGTCCTCGATCGGCCCGGCGATGACCTGCATGCCGTAGACGTGCGCGGCGTTCTCACCGGCGATCGCCGCCGCGTCGTCGGACTTCTTCGCCCGGCGCACGGCTTCGGCGTTGCTGACGACGGCATGTTTCTCGACACCCGGCAGGTTTCCGCGCAGCCATTGCTTGCACTGCGCCAGCGACAGGCCGTGCGAGTACACACGCTCGATGTCCTCGATGCGGCCGGTGCGCGACAGCAGGTACTGGTGCACGCGCAGTTCCACTTCGCCGCAGATCTTCAGCGGCGAGGTCAGGAACATGTCGAGCGTCGACTGGATCGTGCCCTGCCCCGAGTTCTCGACCGGCACCACGCCGAAATCGGCATTGCCCGCAGCGACCTCGTCGAACACTTCCTCGATACTCGCCAACGGCAGGCCCTTGGCCGAATGACCGAACTGCTTGTGCACGGCCTGCTGGGAGAACGTGCCCTCCGGACCGAGGTAGCCGATCTTCAGCGGCTCCTGCTGGGCGAGACATGCGGACATGATCTCGCGGAACAGACGCACCAGCTCGGAGTCCGACAGCGGGCCGTCATTGCGATCGACGACACGGCGCAGCACCTGCGCTTCGCGTTCCGGGCGGTAGTAATCGACCGCTGCGGCGAGCTTGCCCTTGGCCTTGCCGACCTGGCGCGCGAACTGCGCGCGCTCGGCGATCAACGTCTGGATCTGATGATCGATGCCGTCGATCTGCGCGCGCACCGCATCGAGATCGGGTTTCGCGACACCTGCCGTGGCAGCCGCCTTCAACGCGTCGACCTTCCCGGCTGCCGGCTTCTTCGCCTTGGCCGCCGGGGCCTTCTTCTTCGAATCAGCCATGGGTCTTCTGGAAATCCTGCATGTAGGCAACGAGGCTGCGGACGCCGTCGACCGGCATCGCGTTGTAGATGGAGGCGCGCATGCCGCCAAGCACGCGGTGACCCTTGAGGCCGATCAGCCCGGCTTCGCGCGCGCCGGCAAGAAACGCGTCGTTGCGCGCTTCGTCGGCGAGGAAGAACGGCACGTTCATGCGCGAACGCACGGCGGCATCGATGTCGTTGCGGTAGAAGCCACCGGAGCCGTCGATCGCGCCGTAGAGCAGCGCCGCCTTCTCGTCGCTGCGGCGGTTGAATTCCACGGTGCCGCCTTCGTCCAGCATCCAGCGGAACACGAGACCGGCCAGGTACCAGTTCCAGGTTGGCGGCGTATTGAGCATCGAGTCGTTGGCGAGCTGCGCGCTGTAATTGAAGATGTCGGCGCGCGGCTGGCCTGCGCGCTCGAGCAGTTCGCGACGCACGATGACGACCGAGATGCCGACCGGGCCGAGATTCTTCTGCGCACCGGCGTAGATCACCCCATAGCGCGAGATGTCGATCGGCTCGGACGCGATGCTGGAGCTGAAATCGGCGAACAGCGGCACCTTGCCGGTGTCGGGCGCAGGTTCGCCCCAGGCCGGGCGGAACTCGACGCCGTGGATGGTTTCGTTGGCGGTGATGTGCACATACGCCGCTCCCGGTGTCAGCCGCCAGGAATCGCGTGCGGGAATCGTGCGGTAGCCGTCGGCCTCGCCGCTGGCGGCGATGTTCATCAACACCGCAGGCGTGAGCTGCTTGAGCGCGGTCTTGCCCCAGTGCCCGGTGACCACGTAATCGACCGTGTCGCCCTGGTTCGCGAAGTTCAGCGGCAGCAGCGCCTGCGCCGTCGTCGCGCCGCCCGGGAGGAACAGCACGGCGTAGTCATCGGGCACATCGAGCAGCGTGCGAAGATCGGCTTCGGCGCGCGTGGCGACCTCCATGAACTCCGGTCCGCGGTGGCTCATCTCGACGATCGACGCGCCGGCATCACCCCACTCCAGCATGTCCGCCTGCGCCTGTTTCAGCACGCTTTCAGGCAGGGCCGCCGGTCCCGGGGCAAAGTTGTACGCACGCGCCATCTGAACACTCCACGGAACGGATTTCGGGGCCGGCAAGTATGCCGCAGCGCAACAGTTTGACGTGCATCCGATGGTTGCGCTGGCAACGTATGTCACTGGTCCACAACAGGCGCGCCGCGCCGAGGAGTCCCACATGTCATTGCGCGATGCGTTGCGGATCCGTGAGGCCGAAGTCACCGATGAAGCCGTCTACCGCGACCGGCGACGTCTGCTCGCATTGATGGCCGCCGCACCCGCGCTGACCCTGGCCGGATGCGCCGAAGCCGAACCGCCGGCGTCGACCACACCGGTCACGCCCGCGCAGGCACGCAGCGGTTTCCGCACCGACGAGCCGCTGACGCGCGTCGAGGACATCACCAGCTACAACAATTTCTACGAATTCGGCACCGGCAAGAGCGACCCGTCGCGCGCGACGAAGACGCTGCGCACCTCGCCGTGGACGGTCGAGGTCGGCGGTGAATGCGCCAGGCCGGGACGCGTGTCGTTCGAGGACCTGCTGCGCGGCGTTGCCAGCGAGGAGCGCATCTACCGGCTGCGCTGCGTCGAGGGCTGGTCGATGGTGATTCCGTGGAGCGGCGTGCCGCTGGCTTCGGTGCTGCGCAAGTTCGAACCGAACGCCAATGCGAAGTACGTCGCCTTCACCACGCTGGCCGATCGCCAGCAGATGCCCGGTCTGCGCTTCCGGTCGATCAACTGGCCCTACCGCGAAGGTCTGCGCATCGACGAGGCCATGCATCCCCTCGCCTTCCTCGCAACCGGCCTCTACGGCGAGGCACTGCCGCAACAGAACGGCGCACCGCTGCGGCTGGTGGTGCCGTGGAAGTACGGCTTCAAGAGCATCAAGTCGATCGTCGCCATCCGCTTCGTCGAGCGCATGCCCAGCACCGCCTGGAACGATCTGCAGCCATCGGAGTACGGCTTCTTCAGCAACGTCAATCCGGCGGTCGACCATCCGCGCTGGAGCCAGAAGACCGAGCGGCGCATTGCCGGCAGCGGTAACCGCCTGCTCGCCAACCGCATCGACACGCGGCCGTTCAACGGCTATGCCGACCAGGTGGCCTCGCTCTATTCGGGCATGGATCTGCGCAAGTGGTACTGAAGGCCGCACCGGCGGCACGCCCGGCCCGGCCGGCGGCGACGCCGCCGGCGATCATCGCTGCCAAGACGCTGGCGCACCTGCTGTGTCTGGCGCCGCTGGCCTGGCTGGGCTGGCGCGTGTGGCAGGTGCTGGGCGGCGCGAACGTCGACGTGCTCGGCGCCGAGCCGGTGGTCGCGATCGAACACGAGCTGGGCATTGGCGCGCTGCGCCTGTTGCTGATCACGCTGGCGATCACGCCTTTTCGCCAGATCACCGGCTGGACCGCGACGCTGCGGTTCCGGCGCATGCTCGGCCTGTACGCGTTCGTCTATGCCAGCCTGCATTTCGGCGTGTGGCTGGCGCTGGATCTGGTCGGCGACCTGTCGCAGGTCGCGACCGAAATCGCGCAACGACCGTTCATCACCGTGGGCTTTCTTGCGTGGCTGCTGCTGGTGCCGCTTGCGGTCACCTCGACCAAGGGCTGGATGCGGCGTCTGGGACGCAAATGGGGCCAGTTGCACAAGGCGATCTATCCGATTGCCGCGCTCGCGGTGCTGCATTTCTGGTGGATCGTGAAATCGGACTGGCGCGAGCCGGCGCTGTATGCCGGGATTCTCGCCGTGCTGCTGGCCTGGCGGGTGTGGAAGGCGGTGCAGAAGCGGCGGCTGGCTAGCGCTGCCGGCGCCCGCGTCGTAACGCCCAGACGATGACACCGATCACGAAGACCGGCACCGCCAGTACGCCGAGGATGATCCAATGCCAGATGCTGAAACTTCCCATACCGGTCCTCCGAGGACCTGGAATCAAGCCGCCCCGAACAACAACAAGGCGCTGAGCAATCCCGCCAGCAGCACCGCTGCCAGCAGCAACCACGGCAACGGCAATCCGCCGTCGCTTCGCGCCGTCGATTCGTCGACCAGCGGCAACGGTTCTGGCGCGCGGTCGTAGCCGGCGCTGCGTCCGGCGCGGGCCGGTGCTTCGACGACGAAACGGTGGTGGGCGTCGAACACGACCTGGTCGCCGGCCTGCAGCACCGCGTCGCGCATGGGGGCGCCATTGACCACGCTGCCCTCGGCCGAGTCGAGGTCGGTCAGCCGCACCATGTCTCCGACGCGCTCCAGCCGCGCGTGACGATCAGCGAAACCCGGTTCGTCGATGCGGATGTCGGCCTCGGCGTGGCGGCCGACCAGGCGCGGCCGGTCGAGGACGAAGCTGCGGCCGTGATAGCGGCCCCCGACACCGCGCAGTACCACACGGGGATCCGCATCCCCGTCAGCCGCATCACCGGCGATCTCCTCCGGCACGATTGTCGAGACCGGCGTCGTCGACACCAGTCGGAGTTCATGGCCATCGACGAAGATCGCATCGCCCGTGCGCAGCATCGCCATGCGCCGCACCTGGCGGCCGTTGACGTGCACGCCCTCGACACCTTCACCGACCGTCAGCCACACGCCGCGCCGGTCGACGCAGAAGCGTACGCTCGGCTCGTCGCCGCCGGCCACCGGTGCCAATGCGCCGGCGCGCCCACGGCCGATGCCGTGCACGCCGATGTCGAGCGGCAGTTCGGGTTCGTCGGGTGTGGGGAAACGCAGCTTGAGCGCAGTCATGCGGCGGCAATCTAGCACGAGGCCGCCTGCCTGCACGCGCCGTCACTTGGTCGGGGCGCCCGCTCGACGCACAATGCGCGTCCACGACAATCCGCGGAGCCTCGCATGGCCGGTATCGACATCACCCATCCCCACTCGCTGCCGCCGGCCAAGGCCCGCACCGCGATCGAAGCCGTCGCCGAGAAGCTCTCCGAGCGCTTCGACATGAAGTACGGCTGGGACGGCGACACGCTGAACTTCAGCCGTTCGGGCGTCGACGGCGCCATCGCGCTGCTGCCGCAGAGCCTGCACGTGACCGCCAAGCTGGGTTTCCTGCTGTCGGCGATGCAGGGCCCGATCGAGGCCGAGATCCGTCGGGTACTGTCCGAGAAGTTCTGATCTAACCGTCGAGCGCGTACGGCGCGGGGTGTCCGGCGAACAGCCGCCGTGACACCTCGCCTTCATCACGCTCGATCTCCGCGACGAATGCATCCGGATCGCCCAGCGCCTCGAACGCGGCGTAGCCGCGCTCCAGAAACCCCTGGAGTTCGGTGAGGCCAGCCAGCCTCGCCGGACCGCGTGAGAACGCCAGCAGCGCGGCGACGCCGCGCATCTTCAACGCCTTGCCGAAGCCGCGCCCCACGCGACCGATCAGCCGCACCTGGCGCCGGCGCAGGCCCGCGCGACCGACCTCCCGATAGGCCTCGGCGTACAGCGCGTCGTCGAGCTTGCGCCGACGTGGCGCCAGGCGCTGCAGCGCTTCGACCATGTGCAGATCCAGCGCCTGGCTCAGCGCGCCGAGTTCGATCGCGTCCGACACGGTCTCCAGCAACCGCGCCGGCAGCAGCCGCCGCATCGTCGGCAGGATGCGGGCGATATCGGCATCGCGCCGGGTGAAGTCACGGTCGCCATAGACGTCACCGAGGAAGAAGTTCGCCGCCGGCGCGCGCGTCGGGTCTTCGAGGAAATGCGCGAAGCTGATGCGCAGCCGTGCGGCCTGCCAGCGCCGCAACTCGGCGAGCCAGTGCGAGCGGGCGCGCGGATCAACGTCCGGGTCGTGCAGGGCCTGATGCCATGCCAGCCGTCGCGCGAGGCGAGCGGAAATGTCGGATGCCGTCATCGGCGCATCTTCGGCGCTGGCGGCATCTGGAGCAATCCTTCAACACCGGCTGGCTAGACTCGGGCAGACCCAGCTGCAGGCCCCGCCATGCTGTCGTTGCATCCCGCCCGCCACCATCGCTCCCGCGGATCGACCCGCGCCCCGAAGATCGGCCTGGCCATCGCCGGCGGCGGGCCGATCGGCGGCATGTACGAACTCGGCGCGTTGCGTGCGCTCGACGAGGCGCTCGATGGTCTCGATCTGACCCGGCTCGACAGCTATGTGGGCATCAGCAGCGGCGCGTTCCTCGCCGCAGGTCTGGCCAACCGGCTCGATGCCGAGGAAATGTGCCGCGCCTTCATCACCGGCGACAGCGACGATCTGGAGTTCCGCGCCGACGACTTCCTGCGGCCGGCGTTCGGCGAGTACGCGCGTCGCATCGGCGGCCTGCCGCGCCTGGCGATGGACTGGAGCCGCGGCCTGCTGCCCGGTGCGACCCGCGCCGCACTGTTCGGCGGCGTCGTTCCGACCGGCGTGTTCGACAACCGCGGCGTCGAACGTTTCCTGGCCGACGTGTTCTCCCGTCGCGGCCGCAGCAACGACTTCCGCGCATTGGACACCGCGCTGCACGTAGTGGCAGTCGATCTCGACAGCGGCGAAGCCGCACTGTTCGGCAGCGACGCACTCGCCGACGTGCCGATCTCCCGCGCGGTGCAGGCGAGCGCCGCCCTGCCCGGCCTGTATCCACCGGTCCGCATCGATGGGCGCGACTACGTCGATGGCGCGCTGCGCCGCACGATGCACGCCTCCGTCCTGCTGGAACGCGACATCGACCTGATGCTGGGCCTGAACCCGCTGGTGCCCTACACCGATCTCCCGACCGACGCGACGCCGCGCAAACCACGCCGCCCCTTGACCGACGGCGGCCTGCCGGCCGTGCTGTCGCAGACCTTCCGTGCCCTGCTGCAGTCGCGCATGCAGGTCGGGCTGGCGAAGTACGCGCAGCAGTACCCGGATGTCGACCAGCTGGTGTTCGAACCGGGCGATGGCGCCTCGGAACTGTTCTTCCTCAATGCCTTCAGCTTCTCCACGCGCCATCGTGTATGCGCGCTCGGCTACCGGCAGACGCTCGATGACTTGCGCGCCCGCGCAGCCGAGCTCGAGCCGGTGCTCGGTGCGCATGGAATTCGCCTGCGCCCGGCGATCCTGGCCGACGTCGACCGCACTCTGCTCGATGGTCTGCCACCGCGGCGCACGCGGCGCACCGAGACCACCGCACGCCTGCATCGCGCGCTCGACGATCTCGAACGCCTGATCCACACACCACCGCGCTGAGCGGTGGTGTGAAACCCCAGATCGCCGCATACGCTGCGATCGTCCTGCCCACCACGTCCGGAGACACCGATGGCCACGTTCAAGAAGACCGCGAAGAAAGCCACGAAGAAGTCCGCGCCGCGTTCCAGGCCCGCCAAGGGCGATGCCGCCGGCGGCGAAGCCCTGTCGAAGTCGATCAGCGAATCCGCGCAGCAGATCTGGCTGGCCGGCGTCGGCGCGTTCGGCCGCGCGCAGGCGGAAGGCACGCGCCTGTTCGATGGTCTGATGAAGGAAGGCGCGAGTCTGGAGAAGACCGCACGCGCCTACGCCAATACGCGCGCGGGCACGGTGCGCAACGTGGTCGAGACCGGTGTGGGCCAGACCCGTGATCGCGCAGCCGATACCTGGGATCGCCTGGAGAAGGTGTTCGAGGACCGCGTGCAGCGTGCACTGGTCAAACTCGGCGTACCCGGCCGCGACGACGTGCAGGCGCTCGGCAAGCGCGTCGACGCGTTGACCGCGGCGTTGCAGGCCAGGAAGTCTGCGCCGGTGCGAAAGGCGGCGAAGGCGCCGGCGAAGAAGGCCGCGCCGCGCAAGGCGAATCCGAAGACCGCGAAGGCGCCGGTACGCAAGCGCGCCACGAAGAAAGCAGCCGCTGCGGGGTAAGCGATTGCGCGGTCCGCTGCGGACCGCGTCTGATCGATCCTTCCCCCTCTGGGGGAAGGTGCCCGGGGGGGCCGGATGAGGGCGCTTTGACACGTCGTGCACAGCCCCGGCCCTCACCCGGCGCGCTGCGCGCGCCGATCCCGGATCAAATCCGGGGCAGGCTCTCTCCCGGAGAGGTGCATTTCTCGCGGGCTGGGGTACCGCGCTCGTCCTGTTATCAGCAGATCGCGTTTGCACGTGGTCCCCGGACCAGGTCCGCGGCAGGCTCTCTTCCGGAGGAGAAGGTGCGCATTGCCCGCAAGCCGCGACACGGTACTGACCGCCAACACCGCAATCCCGGGCGACACTCCCGACACCCGTCGCCAGGCGCGCGCGCTCGGGTATCCTGCCGCCCTGCAAGCGGAGACGGACACCGGCATGACCACGCAGTGGATCGCCGCAATCGGAGTGGCGATCGCCATCGGATGTGCGGCTTCGTTCTATTTCCTCACCTTCCAGCGCCGCCGCGACGAAGCCGCTGCGGGCATCGTCGCGCTGTCGGCGATTTCCTGGCGCGGCTTCATCGGCATGGTGCTGCAGGCGCTGCGTCGGCGCGGCTACACGCAGGTCGTGGACCTGGAGGACGTGTCCGGTGATCGCGACTACATGCTGGAACGCGAGGGCGCCCGCTGGCTGCTGTCCTGCAAGCACGCCGCGACCTACGTACTGGGCCGCAACGCGGTGCAGGCACTGTCGAGCGAGGTGCTGCTCAAGAGCGCCGCGGGCGGCCTGCTGGTGACCCAGGGCCGCATCGACGACGAAGCGCGCGACGCGGCCAGCAAGCAGCGCATCGAACTCCTGGACGGCGCGACCCTGTGGCCGGAACTGCGCGACCTGATGCCCCCCGGCGAACTCGATGCGATCCGCGTGAGAACCGGCACCGTGGCACGCCAGCGCGTCCTGCTCGGCTGGTTGTTCGCGCTGCTGGCCGGTGTGGCGGTGTTCCTGGCGATGCCCGACACCTCGTCCCACACCCGCACGACAGCTGCCCCACCGGCGGCAGTGGTCGAACCTGCCGCGCCTGTCCGTATCGAAGCGCCACCGCACGCGCCGATCGAGACACAACGCAGCGATCTGTCGCGTGCGATCGGCACCCTGCCCGATGTGGACCGTGCGATCTGGGCGACCGGCTCCACGCTGCAGGTCTTCGTCGCCCGCGTGGACGATCAGGCCAGCGTGGATGCGATCTGCGCACTGGTGCTGCGCCATCCCGATCTCACCTCGTCGCGCCTGCAGCTCACGCCGCCGCCCGCAAGCGGACAGCCGACCCGCTTCCTGCAGTGCCGGAGCTTCTGAAGCGCCGGCACGTGCGGCACGGCTACCAGTGCACGCCGCGCATCATTGCGGCGAATGCGATCTGTTCCTGGCTCGGCGTCTCGTCACGCAACGCCGAGCGGTCACCCTTCGAGGCTGCCGAATCGGGGAACAGCTCGAAGGCGGTACTCATGACGATCTCGTAAGCCTTCGGCGCCACCGCATTGACCAGCGCCGCGAACACGCCCAGACGCGTGGTGATGCGGCTGGGCTTTTCGATGATCGCTTTGACCAACAATCCTGCCGCCTCGTCCGGGGTGAGCGTCGGCACGCTGTCGTACATCTTGGTCGGCGCGATCATCGGCGTGGCGACGAGCGGCATGTTGATCGTGGTGAAGCTGATGCCCTTGCCCGACAGTTCACCCTGCGCGCAGCGGCTGAACGCATCCAGCGCCGCCTTCGAGGCGACATACGCAGAGAAGCGCGGTGAATTCGCCAGCACGCCGATCGAACTGATGTTGATGACATGGCCCTTGCGGCGCTTCGTCATCGACGGCATGAAGCCCATGATCAGGCGCAGGCTGCCGAAGTAGTTGAGCTGCATCGTGCGTTCGAAGTCATGGAAGCGGTCGTAGCTCAGTTCGATCGAACGCCGGATCGAACGGCCCGCGTTGTTGATCAGCACGTCGACATGCCCATGCTCGGTCAGCACCTGCTGCACCAGCCGATCGCAGTCGGCCAGATCGGCGAGATCGGCCGTGTAGGCGAACACCTTGCCGCCGGCCGCGCGCATTGCATCGCGCGCGGCGAACAGCTCGTCTTCTCGGCGGGCGACGATCACCGTCACCGCACCCGCCTCGGCCACGCGCTGCGCGGTCGCCAGACCGATGCCCGACGAGCCGCCGGTAATCACCACGACCTTGTTGCGCACCTTGCCCTTGAGCGTGCGGTCGATGAACAGATCCGGGTCGAGATGGCGCTCCCAGTAGTCCCACAGGCGCCACGCGTAATCCTCGAGCTTCGGCACTTCGATGCCGCTGCCGCGGAGCGCGCGTTCGGCCTCGCGGTTGTCGAAGCGCGTGGGATAGGTGATGAACTTCATCACCGCCTTGGGAATGCGGAAGTCGCGCAACAGCATGCCGACGAAGCGACGCACCGGCGGCAACGCGCCCACCGCGCCGCGGATCGACGGCGGTACGAACGCGAACATCCGCGCGTCGAGACGCATCGTCATTTCCGGCGCATGGCCGGCGCGGCAGAACAGGTTCAGCACCTCGCCCACGCGCAACGGTTCGGGGTCGGTGAGGTGGAAGGTGTGGCCATCGAGCCGCGGCTTGTGCGCGATGTGATCCATCGCATCGGCGACGAAATCCACCGGCACGATGTTGATGCGCCCGCCCTCGATGCCGAGCATCGGCATCCACGGCGGAAACACGTCGCGCAGCTTCTTGATCAGGGTGAAGAAGTAGTACGGCCCGTCGATCTTGTCGATCGCGCCGGTCTTCGAATGGCCGACCACCATCGCCGGCCGGTAGATGCGCCACTTGATCCGCGTCTCGCGCCGCACCAGCCCTTCGGACTCGTGCTTGGTGCGCAGATAGGGATCGTCGAGCCCTTCTGCCTCGGCGTACATGTCCTCGCGGAAGATGCCCGGATACAGGCCGGCTGCGGCGATGGAACTCGTGTGATGGAAACAGCCCGCCTCGAGCCCGGCGGCCAGATCGAGCGCGTGCTGGGTGCCGTCGATGTTCGCGGTGCGCTGCGCGTCCAGCGACGCGGCCAGGTCGTACAGCGCGGCGAGGTGGAAGAAGTGCTTCACCTTGCCCTTGAGCGCGCGCAGTTGCGCGGCGGACACACCGCAGCGTTCGGCGGCCATGTCGCCTTCGACCACGACCAGGCGCCTGGCGTCCCAGCCGAGATCGCGCGCGAGTGCGTCGAATTTCTTCCGCGAGTCCTTGCGGATCAGCACGTGGATCGTGCCCTTGCGCTTGAGCAGGTTGCCCACGAGGTGCCGTCCGATGAAGCCGGTCGCACCGGTCACGAAGTAAGCCATCGCATCCCTCCACGCCGCCGCGGTGCCGGGCGCCGTTCCCGTGGCTACGTTGCCAGAGCCGACGGCGGCCCACAATCGACGCGGTTGATTCCCTGCAGCGACGATGCTGTGATGGCGACCGGCTCCCGGGAGGCTCCACGATGTCCGATGTGACGCAGGCGTTCGAAGCGGCCGCACAACGCGTACAGGCGCTCGACGCACGACCCGACAACGACACGCTGCTGCGGCTCTACGCGTTGTACAAGCAGGGCTCCGAAGGCGACGTGCGCGGACCGAAGCCGGGCTTCTTCGACTTCGTCGGCACCGCCAAGTACGAAGCATGGGGCAAGCTTGCCGGCACGGAAAAAGGTGCTGCGATGCAGCAGTACATCGCGCTGGTCGACAAGCTCGCCGGCTGATCCGCGCTTCGATGGCCCGCGACACCCGGCAACGCATCCTCGACTGCGCACTCGCGATGTTCAACACCCAGGGCGAGCCCCGGGTGACGACGAACCATATCGCCGACGAACTCGACATCAGTCCGGGCAATCTCTACTACCACTTCCGCAACAAGGACGACATCATCGAGCAGTTGTTCGCGGGCTTTGATGCCCGCATGGACGATGCACTGGTGGTGCCCGATGGTCGGCTGCCGGAACTGGAGGACATCTGGCTGCAGCTGCATCTGGTGTTCGAGTGCATCTGGGAGTACCGGTTCCTCTATCGCGACCTGCTGGAGATCCTCAGCCGCAATCGTCGCCTGCGCATGCGCTTCTCGCGCATCCTGCGCCGCGCCAGCGAGCGCGCGCATGCGGTGATCGCCGGTCTGGCGCGGGCCGGCATCCTGCGCGCCTCGGGTGCGGAGATCGATGCGGCGGCGACGAACCTGGTCGTCGTCGCCACATTCTGGCTCAACTACAGCGCCACACGTGGCGACCGCGACGAACAGGTCGCCATCCGCGAGGGCATCGTGCAGGTGATGATGCTGCTCTCCCCTGCGCTGCGCGATGCCGAGCGCGTGCACCTCAACGCGCTGGTCCAGGCCTATACCCATTGACGGCGCAGCCGCGCCACTTCGAGAGAGCACGATGGCCAAGTCCACATGGGCGCCCTTTCCCCACCCGTCCGACGCATTCGGATATCCCGGCGACGCGTTGAAGAAAGCCTGGCCACGCCTGCATGCCGGCGACGCCGAACCGTATCCCGATGCGAAACGCGCGCAGGCGCTGATCGATGCCGCCGGCAAGGCGGCACCGAAAAACCTCGATGCCGCGGTGCTTGCGACCGCGTTGCAGGAGGCCTGGCGCGCGTTCCATGCCGGCGATTTCAGGTTTGCGTTCGATGCGGGCAGTGCGCTCGGGCCGGTGGGCGCATCGGTCGCGACCAAGGCGCTCGGCATCCATGCCACGCACCTGGTGACGTCGGAGGCCGAACAGCTCAAGCGCTACGAGCAGGCGGCGGCGCTGGCCGAGACCGCGATCTCCGCGCTGCCGGACGAGGCCAACAGCCACTACCGCCGTGCCTATGCGCTGGGCCGCTACAGCCAGGGCCTGAGCATCGCCAAGGCGCTCAAGCAGGGCATCGCCGGCAAGGTCCGCGATTCGCTGCACACCGCGCTCGAACTCGCGCCCAGGCACGCCGAAGCGCATACCGCGCTCGCGCTGTACCACGCCGAGATCATCGACAAGATCGGCGCGATGATCGGCGGCCTGACCTACGGCGCGAAGGCGGCCGAGGCCGAGTCGCACATCGCCACCGCACTCAAGCTCACCCCGCAATCCCCGATCGCGCATATCGAGCACGGCAACGTGCTGATGCTGCTGCATGGCGCCAGGAAGGAAGCGGCTGCGGCAGCTGCCTACGAGAAAGCGGCCGGGCTGAAGCCGGCCGATGCGATGGAAGCGCTCGACGCGGCATACGCGGCGGAACAGATCGAGTGATGGGTCGCGTGGGCTGGGCAGAGCGTCTGAGCGTTCGACGGCGCAAGGTCGCGCTGTCCACCAGACCGTCGCCCCGTCGCAGGCCAGCGACGCCGGCCAGGGACGCGACTGGTTTCTGACCGCGTACAGGCGCTGGATCCCGGCGTACGCCGGGATGACGGGTTCCTGTTTTCGTCACGCCACCGAATGCGTGGTACGGCGTTCCGCAAACCACCCGCAACACCCGCTTGTCGCCAACCCGAATCACCCGTAGAATTCGCGTCCCGATCGCGCCACCCCTTGCGGGTCCAGCGCTGCGGAGACGGCCCAGGCTTCTTGCCCGCCTCTCCGGACGATCCGGGCGGTTAGCTCAGCGGTAGAGCATTGCCTTCACACGGCAAGGGTCACAGGTTCAATCCCTGTACCGCCCACCAGACACCACGCGTGTGCGAGAAAGCCGGCCAGAGCGCCGGCTTTTTCGTACGCGCGCGTTCCAGCACTGCGCGCTCCCCTCGCCGTCCACCATCGACGGTCATATCCCTGTGTTCCGCTCCGTGATCGGGAGCCGGTTGAACCGGCGTCCTCCACGTCCGCTGCACGACCCCGCGCCTAGTTTGGCGCACCTCCCAAGGAAGATCCCCCCGCGATGCGTGTCCAGGCCGGCTGCGAACTCTCGATCGAAACCGATACCGCCAGCCCGGTCATCGCCATGCTGCGCCCGCGCGATGGCGTCGCGAAGTGGCGCATCAACGATCGTTCGGGTTTCGAGCGCAGCCACGGATTCGACGAGCACGTCGACAGCTTCGGCAACCGCTGCCAGCGCTTCGTCGTGCCCAAGGGGCTGACCCGCGTGCGCATAGACACCACCGTCGAGACAACGCCGGACATCCGCGTCGCGCCCGACGCGCCTGCGATCGATCCCGGCGCGCTGCCGGCCGACACCCTGCAGTTCCTGCTGCCCAGCCGTTACTGCCCGTCCGACCGCGGCGCGATGTGGGAACAGGCGCGCAGCGTCGTCGGTGATGCCGCGCCGGGCTATGCCCAGGCCGAGGCGATCCGCCGCTGGATCGCCGCGCATCTCGAGTACCGCTACGGCGTCAGCAACGCCAGCACCGATGCGCAGGACACCCTGGCGCATGGCGCCGGTGTCTGCCGCGATTTCGCCCATGTCGGCATCACCCTGTGCCGCGCGCTCGACATTCCGGCGCGCATGGTCGTCGGCTGGCTGCACGACCTCAAGCCGATGGACATGCACGCCTGGTTCGAGGCCTACCTCGGCGGCGCCTGGTACACCTTCGACGCCACCCAGTCGGCCCCGCGCGGCGGACGCGTGGTGATCGCGCATGGACGCGACGCCGCCGACGTGGCGTTCCTGACCAGCTATCGTCCGCTGCGCACGTTGTCGCTGCGCGTCTGGGCCGATCTGGAATCTCCTGCCGCTCGCACGTTCGACGACGATCTCGGCCACGCGGCCTGATCCCGGAGCGACCCCGCCATGCAACTGTTCAAGTGCTCGCATTGCGAGCAGGTGCTGTACTTCGAGAACACCGCATGCCTGCGTTGCGGCAAGACGCTGGGCTTCCTGCCGCAGACACTGACGCTCGAGGCGCTGGATCTCGATGCCGGCGAGTGGGTCACGCCGGCGCGGCCCGGCGCGCGTTTCAAGTTCTGCCGCAACGCCACGCATTCGGCCTGCAACTGGCTGCTGCCGACCAGCGATCCGCACGGCTACTGCCGCGCCTGCCGGCACAACCGCACGATTCCCAATCTCGGCGACGGCGAGCGCCTCGCCGACTGGCAGAAGATCGAGGTCGCCAAGCGCCGGCTGTTCTACACGCTGCTGCGCCTGCAACTGCCGACGCCCGCGCCGGGCAGCGGCGATCCGCGGCCGCTGTCGTTCGATTTCCTCGCCGACCCGCCCACCGGTCCCAGGGTCATGACCGGCCACGACAACGGCCACATCACCATTGCGCTCTCCGAGGCCGACGACGCCGCGCGCGAGGCCACGCGCATCGCGATGGGTGAGCTGTATCGCACCCTGCTCGGCCATTTCCGCCACGAGATCGGCCACTACTACTGGGACCGGCTGGTGCGCGACGCCGGCGAAGAGGAACTGGCGCGTTGCCGTGCGTTGTTCGGCGACGACCGCCGCAGCTACAGCGATGCCCTGCAGCGCTACTACGACCACGGCGCACCCGACGACTGGCAGGCCGCGCACGTCAGCCCGTACGCGACGATGCACCCCTGGGAAGACTGGGCCGAGACCTGGGCGCACTACCTGCACATCGTCGACACGCTGGAGATGGCCTCGGCATTCGGCATCCGCATCGCACCGGATGTCGCCGACGATCCGACGATGGAAACCGACCTGTCGTTCGATCCGCATCGTGTCGCCGACATCCAGCGCCTCGTCGATGCCTGGCTGCCACTGACCTGGGCGATCAACAGCCTCAACCGCACGATGGGCCATCCCGACATCTACCCCTTCGTGATCGCGCCGCCGGTGGTCGAGAAGATGGCCTACATCCACGGGTTGATCCGGCGCGCGCGCCGGTCCGCGCGCTGAACGCCGACGCCTGCGCGTCGCGCATGGATTTGGACGCGGGTGCGACGCTGCACCACAATTGCGCTTCGCCAGCTGATGCGGAACGCCGCAGCGCCCGCCGTCTTCCGCGCACGCCGCGCCCTGCCCTGGAGTTGTCATGACCCTGCGTTTCAGCGAAACCCTGCGCCAGTCCTGCGAGGCCACCTGGTCGCGCGCCGTCGAACACCGCTTCGTGCGCGAACTCGGCGAAGGCCGCGTCGCCGACGAGGTGATGGCCGCCTATCTGGTCCAGGACCATCGCTTCCTCGACAGTTTCCTGGTGCTGCTGGGCGCGGCGATCGCCAGCAGCGACCGCTTCGAATCGCGACTGGTGCTGGGCCGTTTCACCGGCATGGTCTGCGGTGAGGAGAACACCTACTTCCTGCGCGCGTTCGATGCGCTGGGCGTGGACGACGCCACCCGGACGCGCACACCCGATACCGCGCCGACCGCCGGTTTCAAGGCGATCATGCGCGAGGCCGCCGCCACGCGCTCCTATGCCGCGACGCTCGCCGTGCTCAATGTCGCCGAGGGCCTGTATCTCGACTGGGCGCAGCACGTGCCGCGTCCGCTGCCGACCAATTTCGTCCACGCCGAGTGGATCACGCTGCACGACAACCCGATGTTCGTGGACTTCGTCGCGTTCCTGCGTGCCGAACTCGACCGCGTCGGGCCCGGCGACGCCGCGCGTGCGCAGGATTTCTTCACGCGCACGGTGGACCTCGAACTCGCATTCTTCGACGCGGCCTATGCGGACGGCGGCGCCTGATGTCGCTGTTCGAACGGCTCAAGGCTGCCGCGCCCGGCGAATGGGAACGCTACGTCGACCACGCATTCGTACGCGGCATGGGCGATGGCACGCTGCCCGAAGCCGCTTTCCGCACGTATCTGGTGCAGGACTACCTGTTCCTGATCCAGTTCGCGCGCGCCAATGCGCTGGCCGCCTACAAGAGCCGCACGCTGGCCGACCTGCGCGCGGCGAAGGACGGACTGTCGGCGATCGTCGATGTCGAACTCGATCTGCACGTGCGGCTGTGCGGGCGCTGGGGTCTGTCGCCGGCCGACATCGAGGCCGCGCCAGAACATCAGGCCACCGTCGCCTACACCCGCTTCGTGCTCGATTGCGGCATGTCCGGCGACCTGCTCGATCTGCATGTCGCACTGGCGCCTTGCGTGCTCGGTTACGCGGAGATCGGCCGCGCATTAGCGCCGGCCGGTGTCGATGCACTCGACGGACACCCGTACCGCGAATGGATCGGCGAATACGCCGGCGATGCCTATCAGAGCGTCGCGGCGAATGCCTCGCGTCATCTCGACGATCTCGGCGCGCGCTATCTCGGCCCGGGCCGCTTCGACGAACTCGCCGCGCTGTTCGGCAAGGCCGCGCGGCTGGAAGCCGACTTCTGGCAGATGGGTCTCGACGCGACGTAACGGCGCATCGGTCCACGTGCCGATGGCGCAACCGGGTTCTGGCCCGGTGCATCCGTCCCGACGCAATGCGCCGGGACGGATCATGCAATCAGGCAGCCTGCTGGACGACCTGGCCGACCTGCTTCTCTTCGTCGGTCGCGTCGCGCACGGCGACGATCTCGATCGCGAAATGCAGGGTCTTGCCGGCCAGCGGATGATTGCCGTCGATCTTGACCTCGGTATCGCCAACCTCGACCACGGTCACCAGCATCGGACCGGCGCCGCCCTGGGCCTGGAACTGCATGCCCGGCTCGATCGTGTCGATGCCCTGGAACGCCTGGCGCGGGACGGCCTGGACCAGACTGTCGTTGCGCAGTCCGTAGCCTTCTTCCGGCTTCACGTCGACATCGAGCGTATCGCCGGCCTTGCGGCCTTCCAGCGCCTGCTCCAGGCCCGGCACGATGTTGCCGCCGCCGTGGAAATACGGCAGCGGATTGCCTTCGGCCGACTTGTCGATGACGGTGCCGTCGTCGTCGGTGAGGGTGTAGTGGAACGTGGCGACGCGCGCAGCGGCGATCTCCATGGACGAACTCCTTGGATACAGTGAAACGAAGGGAAATGCTGCAGAAGGCACCGGTAGAACGCACGGTGCAGCAGTGATGGAACACGGATCACGATACCGGCCGGGGGCAATCGGCGCAAACCCGAGGCCGCCGACGTGCGTCGTTTGTACACTTCGACAGCGCGCGGGAAAATGGCCGCAATTCCCGCGTATCCGCCGCATTTCCACTGAACGACGATGCACGCAGACGACACCGACATCGACACATCGCCGCAGGTCTGGGTCGATGCCGACGCCTGCCCCGTGGTGATCCGCGACATCCTGTTCCGCGCCGCGCAACGCGCGCAGGTCCACGTCACCTTCGTCGCCAACCAGTGGTTGCGCACGCCGGGTTCGCGCTACCTCCGTGCGTTGCAGGTGTCCGGTGGCTACGACGTCGCCGACGATGCGATCGCCGAGCGCGCCCGGCCCGGCGATCTCGTCGTCACCCAGGACATCCCGCTGGCCGCGCGCGTCATCGAACGTGGCGCCGATGCGATCGATCCGCGCGGGCAACGCTTCACGCCCGACAACATCGCCGAGCGCCTGTCGATGCGGAATTTCACGGACGAACTGCGCGGCGCCGGCGTGCAGACCGGCGGTCCCGCTGCCCTGCATGCACGTGACCGGCAGACGTTCGCGAGCCGGCTCGACCAGTGGATCGCGGGGCGTCACGCGCGACGGTGACCCATGTCGCGGCACGCGTCGCTTCACTGCGCGGCGCCCGTGCGGTCCACAATAGCGGCATGTCACGTCCCAGATCCCCCACAGAACCGCAGCTGCTGCATCCGCGCAACCGCCATCAGGGTCGGTATGACCTCAAGCGGCTGTCCCGGGTCACCCCTGCGCTGCAACCGTTTCTCGTGCGCACGCCGGCCGGCGACACCAGCGTGGATTTCTCCAATCCGCGCGCGGTGCGCTTTCTCAACCAGGCGCTGCTGAAGGCCGATTACGGCATCGCGCATTGGGAGATTCCGGAGGCCTACCTGTGCCCCCCGGTGCCGGGCCGCGCGGACTATGTCCACGGGCTTGCCGACCTGCTCGCAGGCGACCGTGACGGCGACATCCCGCGTGGCGATGACGTGCGTCTGTTCGATCTCGGCACCGGTGCGAACGTGATCTACCCGTTGCTCGGACATACCGAGTACGGCTGGCACTTCGTCGGCTCGGACATCGACGAGACGGCGGTGCGCATTGCCGATTCCATCGTGCGCGGCAACCGGCTCGGCAACGCGATCGAAGTACGCGCACAGACGCTGCGCGGCCATCTGTTCCACGGTGTGCTGCGCCCGGGGGATCGATACGCCGCCACGCTGTGCAACCCGCCGTTCCACGCGTCGGCCGCCGAAGCCAACCGCAGCGGCCGCGACAAGCGCCGCAATCTGGCCGCGCGTTCGGACGGCCCGCCGCGCGCGTCGCGCAAGCTGCCGCTGAACTTCAGTGGCCGCGACGGCGAGCTCTGGTGCCAGGGCGGCGAAGCGCGGTTCGTGCGCAAGATGATCCGTGAGAGCGTGGGTTTCGGATCGCAGGTGCTCTGGTTCAGCAGTCTGGTCTCGAAGTCGGCGCATCTGCCGGGGCTGCGCGCCGAGCTGCGCAAGGCCGGTGCGGCGGACGTCCGCGAGGTGGCAATGGCGCAGGGCAACAAGCAGAGCCGGTTCCTCGCCTGGAGCTTCCTGGCGAGCGACGCCCGCCGTGACTGGTGGCGTGCGCCGGCACATCCGACGCCGGGCCACGGCAAGCCCTGACACACGCGCCGGGCGAGTCCCGGCGCGGTACACCACAGACGTTGCCTACGCTGGCTTCCCCGTTGCCGGAGAACCGGATCGATGGCCAGTCGCAGCGCCCGCATCACACTCGTCCTCATGCTGGCAGCCATGACGTCCGGGACGTCGGACGCACAGGCACAGACTGGCGAGCAGGGTCTGCTGTGGCGGTCCGGCGATCCTTTCGTGTTCTGCCGCCATGGCATGCAACACAGTCCAAAAGCCTGGTACACGGTGTCCGACTACGCCAACTCGATTCCCCGGCCGACACCGGGCTACTGCCCACTTCCGACCACATGGTGTTACTACCAGCGAGGTTGGACGATGGACGAGATCGCCGCTTATTGGACGTATCTACGTATCTGCCCACAGGCGGAGCGCTCGGGCCGCTGGGAAGGCCCGGGCGACGGCACGCAGGCCCCGTTCTCGCACTGATCCGGTCTGCGGGCGGAGACAGCGGACGCGACGCGCTCGCAGTGCCAGGCACGAGAAGCCGGACGGGATGCCGGCCTTGCTTTGCGGAACGGGCACCGATGAGCTGGAGGCCCCGAGGCGAACGGCACGATCCAGACTGCGGACAGAGCGTCGCGCTAGCATGACGCTGCGGCATCGGCCGCCCGGCTCCCCGCGCCAACGACCATGCCCCCCATCCCGATCGCCATCCGCAGCTACGGCGCCGACAGCACCGTCGACCGTCACGACTTCGCCCAGCTCGTGCTGCCGCTGGCGGGCGAACTGGCGATGGACATCGCAGGCCGCGAAGCGCGACTCGACCGTCACGTCGCCGCCTTCGTCGAAACCGGCGCGCGCCACGACCAGGTCAGCCGGGTCGCCAACCGCTCGATCATTCTCGATCTGCCCGCCCATGCGCTCGACGACGATGCGATGGAAAGGCTGGCGCGCCATCCCTACATCGCCATGTCCCCCGAGGCGGTCAGCCTCGTCGGCTACATGGGCCTGCAGGCCGGACGCGGCGCGGTGCCCCGCCACCGGATGCAACTGTGGATGCCGTTGCTGGTCGATGCCCTGCTCGGCGACGACGCCAGGCCGGTCTCACGTCTCGCGCGTCTGCAGGCGATCGTCGAGGCACGGCCCGGGCACGCCTGGACGGTGGAGTCGATGGCGGGACAGATCGGGGTCAGCGCGAGCCGGCTGCACGCGCTGTTCCAGCAGGAATCCGGGCAGACGCCGCGGGCCTGGCTCGCTGGTGTGCGTATCGCACGTGCGCGTCATCTGCTCGCGCAGACGGCTGTGCCGATCGCCGAACTCGCCGGTCTGTGCGGCTATGCCGACCAGAGCGCGCTGACCCGGGCGATGCGCCGCGCCACCGGGACGACACCGGCGCTGTGGCGACGCCAGGCAAGAGCCCGGGCCTGAAACACGCGAGTCGCGGTCAAGATCGCGGCGGTTGCGATCCGTACGCTGGATCGACATCGCGGAGACCGGCATGTCGGGCGCATACAACACCTACAACAACACGTTCGTCGGCATCGCCTGCGGCATCGGTGCGGGCGCGCTGTGGGGGCTGGTGTTCCTCGCACCGGAACTGGTGCGCGACTTCGCACCGCTGCAGCTGGCGATCGGGCGTTACCTGTTCTACGGCCTGTTCTCGGCGCTGCTGCTCGCGCCGATCTGGCGCGGCCTGCGCACGCGACTCACGCGCCGCGACGGCTGGGTGCTGGTCTGGCTCGCGCTGAGCGGCAACATCGTCTACTACGTGCTGCTGGCGAGCGCGGTGCAGTTGGGCGGCATCGCGATGACCTCGCTGGTGATCGGCTTCCTGCCTGTGGCGGTGACGATCATCGGCAGCCGTGATCGGGGCGCCGTGCCACTGCACCGGCTCGCGCCCTCGCTGCTGCTGTGCGCCGCGGGCGCGCTGTGCATCGGCTGGCAGGCACTGTCGATGCCTGCCGATGGTGATGTCGGCCGGCAACTGGCCGGCCTGCTGTGCGGCATCGGCGCGCTGGCCTCGTGGACCTGCTTCGCGGTGACCAACAGCCGCTGGCTCGCGCGCCTGCCGCAAGTGTCGGTGCACGAGTGGAACCTGCTCACCGGCATCGTCACCTGCGCGCTGACGCTGCTGCTGGTGCCGCTGGCGCTGCTGCTGTACCGCGACGCGCACGCGCCATCGGCGTGGTTGTTGCTGCTCGGGGTCTCAGCGGGCGTCGCGCTGTTCGCCTCGATGCTCGGCAATGCGTTGTGGAATCGCATGAGCCGGCTGCTGCCGCTGACCCTGGTCGGCCAGATGATCCTGTTCGAAACCCTGTTCGCACTGGTCTACGCCTTTCTGTGGGAACAACGCCTGCCAACGCTGCTGGAAACCACCGCCTTCGCGCTCGTCGTCGCCAGCGTCGCCAGTTGCCTCGCCGCGCATCGCAATCGGCCTGGGCCGATCGCGGTCGGCAGTACTACGAGAGCCGCCCGCAGCGCAGCGCCGTAACGCCGGTGCATGTTGCGCCGCTGATCCCGCGGTGCGCACCACGCTGCGCTTTCGACGCATCACGCGGCATGCGCGGCGGGACATGCGCACGGGAATCCGCGCTGCGCAAGTCTCAACATCCGCGAACGGGCGCCCCTACAATGCGCGCCCCCCGGTCGTGGTCGCCTCGCATGCACATCGTCGTTCTCGAAGAACTCAAGGCCTACATCGATCCGTTGACCCCCGACGAGCACGAGGCGCTCGAGCGCAGCCTGCTCGCCGAAGGCTGCCGCGATGCACTGGTACTGTGGGGCGACGTGCTGGTCGACGGCCACAACCGCTACGGCATCTGCCAGAAGCACGACATCCCGTTCAACACGATCCAGAACACGCGCTTCCAGTCGATGGAGGACGTGCATCTGTGGATGATCGAGCAGCATCTCGGCCGTCGCAGTGTGTCCGACTACCAGCGCGGCGTGCTGGCGCTGCGCAAGCGCGACATCGTCGCCGCGCGGCAGCAGGCGCAGCGCATCGCCGCACTGGAGACCGCGCCGGCCAAGGACGCCCCCATCGAGGACACCGACGATCGCCCGCCGTGGGACGACGCGCCCGCGCAGGTCAGTCGCGCCGATCTGGCGCGCGAAGCCAGGCTCAGCAGCAACCAGGTGGCGATGATCGAGCGCATCCACGCCCAGGCGACGCCCGAACTGGTCGAAGCACTGAAGTCCGGTGCGATCTCGATGAGCGCGGCGGCGGCCGTCGCCAGCCTGCCCGAAGACGAGCAGCGCAGCGCCGCCCAGGCCGGCAAGGCCGAACTCAAACAAGCGGCCAAGCGGGCGCGCGATGCGAAGAAGCGCCCGAAGGCTGGCGGCGATGGTGATGCGTCTGAAGACGGCGCCGCGCCTGCACCGGATGCGAAGGCGCTGCAGCGCCGCGTCATCGAACTGGAGCGTGAGAATGAAGACCTGCGCGGCCAGATCGAAACGCTGCAGAACCAGATCGTGCGACTGCGCGGCTGACGCCGCATCGCGACTGCGCACCGACGTCCTGCGGCGTATCACGCTGCGGGCTGTTCCGATCCTGAATGGCGAAACTGGATGCGATCGCCTCCCGGATGAGACACTAGCCGTCTCAATCCAAGGGAGTTTCCGTGGCCAAGCCCAACTACTCGTTCGAAAAGCGTCAGCGCGAACTCGCCAAGAAGAAGAAGCAGGACGAGAAGGACGCGAAGAAGCGCGCCGAACGCGAAGCTGCCAAGGGCAACCCGGCACCGGAGCCCGACACCGGCGCCGAGTCCGCCTGAGCGCAGCGCCGGGCGGCACGCGCCGCCCGGTACAGCCCATGGGCTGACGTTTCAGCGCGCGGCGGCCGCCGCACTCGCCCGCTCGCGGATTTCCATCGACAATGCGCGTCCAATCGCCGGTCGCACCGGCCGACGGACAGCTTCGACACGCATGCGAACCTTTGTACTCAGAGCGCGGGCCGCGCCCACCGACAGCCAGGCATTGCTGGCATCCATCGGCCAGGACGCGCATAGCGAGATCCTGGCGCATACGCTGATGAACGCGATGTTCGTCGCGCAATCGCATCGGCCGGATGTCACGGTCTATCTGGTGCTGGAAAGCACGCGCGACTTCTCCCGCACGATCCGCTTCGAAGTCAACGCCATGCACGACATCGGCGGCTTCGACGAGCGCGCCCTGCTCGGCAAGATCGCCAGGGCGCTGGATACTTCGCGCGGCATGGGCAAGGACGAGGTGCGACCGGTGGAATCGGGCGTCGAAGTCCGCACGACCAGCTTCGAGCGGCTGGTGCAGACGCTGTCCGAAGACCATCAACTGTTCCTGATGGACCGCAAGGGCACGCCGATCCGCGAGCAGGCGTTCGCGGACAATCCGTGTTTCCTGCTGACCGACCACATCCCGATGCCGAAGAAGACGATTCCCGGCCTCGAACGCATGGGCGCGAAGAAGATCGCGCTCGGCCCGAAGATGCTGTTCGCTTCGCAGTGTGTGGTGTTGATCCACTATGAGCTGGATCAGGGTTGAGGCGCGGCACTGTCTTTTCCTTCCCGCTCCGGGGGCTACGTGCCCGCCGGGTAGAAGGTGACCAGAGGACGGATGAGGGTGCTTTTGGGGGTCCCAGGTAGAGCCTCAACCCGCACCCGACGCGCTTCGCGCGTCGACCTCTCCCGAAGGGAGAGGTGCTCGCTTCCTGCAAGTTGGCGGCATGACACACGTCGGGTCTTACGAGACGCGTTGGCTTCCGGCCACCGGCCGCGGAATCAGCCGCCGCGCACCCGCATCGTCAGGCCCTTGAGGAAGTTGCGCAGCAACTGATCGCCGCAGGGGCGGAAATTGCGGTGTCCGGCCTGGCGGAACAGGGCCGACATTTCGGGCTTCGAGATCGGAAAGCCCGCGTCGGCGAAGATCTGGTGCATGTCGACGTCGGTCAGTTCGAACGCGACCCGCAGCTTCTTCAGCACGACGTTGTTGCTGATCCGCGATTCGACCGGGCGCGGCGCCTGGCGTTCGTCGCGGCCACGGCGATGCACGATCAGGCCGTCGAGCACGTGCGCGAGCACGCTGTCGCTGCAGGCCACGTGGCCGGGCTCGTCTTCCTTCAACAGCAGCGGACGCACCTCGTCCTTGTCGAGGGCGAAGTCGGGATCCACCAGCTTGGCGAGATCGACGACCTTCTGGTCGCTCAGGTCGAGCATGTAACGGATGCTGCGCAGGACGTCGTTGGTGATCATCGATCCAACAGGGCGGTTCGGAAGAGGCGCAATTCTACCGCTGTCGACCGGTGCGCCCCCGAACGCGCTGCATGCGCGCTCGCGATCATCCTCGAACACGTTCAGCACCGCGCGGCCCGGCAGCGCTCCTGATGCGGGCCTTCAACGCACGCGATCGAACCGGAACGTGCGCATCACCGCTTTGCCGTCGGCGCCGAAATGCACGGCCGTCTCGATCAGCTGATCGCCGTCCGCCGTGACCGCATAGACCCGCGTCGAGGCCGGCACGCCATTCTTCGCCAGCGCCATCGCCAGCACGTCGCCGGTGGGCCGCTTCACCGCGATCGCGTCGGCCTCCAGCGTGTCACCTTCGATCGGCAGCGTGCTGCCATCGAGCGGCACGGTCACCGTCGAGATACGCGCCTCGCCTTCCGCCGGCACGATCTCGACCCGCACCGTCCACGCGTCCGCTGCGGCCTCCTCGAACGCGACCGTCACCCGCTGCGGTCGCGCCTCGGGCGGCATCGGCAACTGCGTCACATCGACCGACCACAGGCCCAGCAATCGAGAGCCGTCTTCCGCCTGCGCCCACGCCGGGATCGCCAGCGCGATCATCGCGGTCATCCACATACCCGCCATCGTCTGCTTCATCGCCTGCACTCCGGTCTGCAACGTCGTGAGAAGAACACGGATCAAGCCCGCCTTCGCCGCATCATCCACCCAATCGTCGCGCATGGGCGCTGCATCCGCCGAACGCGCCGATCCGCCCCGCTCGCTACACTGCCCGCCCCGCTTCCCGGCTGTACCCGATGTCCGCCCCCGTCCGACTGGCCAAACGCGTCTCCGAACTCGCCCGCTGCTCGCGCAGCGAGGCCGAGCAGTACATCGAGGGCGGCTGGGTGTCGGTCGACGGCCGTGTCGTCGACATGCCGCAGCACATGGTGACCACCGAGGCGGTCGAACTCGATGCGGCCGCGCGGCTCGCAGTTGCCGAGCCGGCGACGATCCTGTTCCACAAGCCGGCCGGCCTGGATGCGTTCGCCACGTCCGACGCCGCCCTGGCCTGTGTCGATGCGAGCACGCGCTGGAACGAAGACCCGACCGGAGTACGCCTGCTGCAGCGCCATTTCCATCGACTGACGCCGCTCGCGCCACTGGAAGCCGACGCCAGCGGGTTGATGGTGCTGAGCCAGGACGGCCGCGTGTGGCGGCGCCTGACCGAAGACCTCGACGGCATCGAGCAGGAATTCGTCGTCGAAGTCACCGGCGAGATGCCGTTCTACGGTCTGCAGCGGCTCAAGCACGGCCTGCAGTACGACGGCCACACGCTGCCGCCGTGCAAGGTCAGCTGGCAGAACGAGGTGCGCCTGCGCTTCGCGATCAAGGGCGTGCGCCCCGGTCAGCTGCGTGACATGTGCGCGCAGGTCGGGCTCGGCGTCGTATGGATCCGGCGTCTGCGCATCGGGCGCATCGCGCTGGCGAAGATGCCGGTCGGCGCGTGGCGCTATCTGCCGGTCGAAGACCGCTTCTGATCGTCGCGCGAGGTCGCACCGGTCGAGGCCGGCACCGCGCGTGCTCCGCCCCGCCCGGTGCGCACGCAGCCTTCACCGCGCCGGTGGCTTGCTGGGCGCCTCGACCAGAGAGGCCCCGGCCATGATTGCAAAGAACACGATCTGTCTGTGGTTCGACGGCACTGCACTGGACGCGGCGACGTTCTATGCACAGACGTTTCCCGACAGCGCGATCCAGGCCGTGCACTACGCACCGGGTGACTATCCCGACGGCAAGGCCGGCGATCCGATCACGGTCGAGTTCACCGTGTTCGGCGTGCCCTGCATCGGACTCAATGGCGGCCCGCATTTCCCGCAGACCGAAGCGTTCTCGTTCCAGATCGCCACCGACGACCAGGAAGAAACCGACCGGCTGTGGAACGCCATCGTCGACAACGGCGGCGCCGAGAGCCAATGCGGCTGGTGCAAGGACCGGTGGGGCGTGAACTGGCAGATCACCCCGCGCGTGCTCACCGAGGCCTACACGGACCCCGACCGCGCAGCGGCCAGTCGCGCCTTCGACGCGATGATGACGATGAAGAAGATCGACGTCGCGGCGATCGAGGCTGCACGACGCGGCTGACGTAACACCCTGCCCTCCGGGCGGTGGCTGGCGCTGGATCGTGCCTGTCACGACAGGCACGTACACCCCGGTGCGCGGCTGTGGCTGCTTCGAGGTGGATTTTCCGTTCTCCATGACGTCGCAGGCGCGCTGCCTGCCGTTTCCGGAGAAACGCATGTATCCACCCGAACAACTGGCATCGCCGATGCGTGCGCCCCTGCCGCGGCATCGCACCGTATTCCTGCCGGCAATGGCGGTGCTGCTGCTGGCCCTTGTCGTCGCAGGATTCTGGAACACGTTCTTCTTCCGGCCCGAGGCCAGCGGACCACTCGCGGTCCATCTGCACGTCCACGGATTGGCGGTAACGGCGTGGTTCGTGCTGTTCGCGGTGCAGAGCCTGCTGGTCGCGAATGGCCGCGTTGCGCTGCACCGCCGGTTCGGTGTGCTGGGGGCGGTGATCGCGCTCGGCGTCGTCGTGACGTCGCTGATCACGCTCGCGCAACTCGTGCACAGCTGGCGTGCGCAGGGCGTCGATGTCGAGGCGCAGCGCCCGCTGCTCAGCCTGATCGTCTGGGGCGATCTCGGTGCACTGACCGCCTACGTCGTGTTCCTCGCCCGCGGCCTGTTGCTGCGCCGTCGCTCCGACGCCCATCGTCGCTTGATGCTGCTGGCCTCACTCGCGATCATCTCGCCCGCCCTGATCCGCCTGGCCGACCTGCCCGCGTTCGCGGGCATCGACGGCGTCGCGATCACCATCGGCGGCCTGCTCGCGCTGGCGCTCGTGCTGGTGGTGTACGACCTCGCGACCCTGCGCCGCATCCATCGGGAAACGCTGTGGGGCGCACCGTGCTTCCTCGGCGTGCATCTGGCGCCGGCATTCCTGATGCCGGGCACCGCAGCGGATACGTGGCTGATGGGGCTGCTCTGGTAGGCGTTCGGCCAGCGGTTCGTCGCCGCGCACTCGTGACGACCAGCACTACCAACATCTGACGGTGGCGACGCTATGATCCGCCGACATGGCGGGCACCGTGCCCGGCCACGAACTGAAGGGAATTGCCATGGGTCTCGTACAGGCGGTGTCGGGTGCGGTGAGCGGCGTGCTGGCCGACCAGTGGAAGGACTTCCTGACGGTGCCGACCGGCCTGCCGTCGACGGCGGCCTTGTTCGCGGCGGTGCCGCAAGGCACGAACGCCGGACGCGGCTCCAATACGCGTGGTTCGTCGAACATCATCAGCAACGGCTCGAAGATCGTCGTGCCCGAAGGCTACGGCCTGCTGCTGTTCCAGGACGGCGCGATCACCGGCTTCGTCGCCGAACCCGGCGGCTACGAGTGGCGCTCGGACGACATCAATTCGCAGTCGATCTTCGCCGGTGACGGCATCGTCTCGCCGCTGATCAAGCAGAGCTGGGAACGGTTCAAGTTCGGCGGCCAGCCGGGCGCGCAGCAGGCGGCGTTCTTCGTCTCGCTGAAGGAGCTGCCGGACAACCGCTTCGGCACGCAGTCGGAGATCTACTGGGACGATGGCTTCCTCGGCACGCAGGTCGGCGCTTTGACGCGCGGTTCCTACACGCTGAAGATCGTCGACCCGATCCTGTTCGTGAAGAACTTCGTGCCGGCGAGCTATCTCGCGCCGGGCCAGGTGTTCGACTTCACCGACATCGACAACGCGGCCGCCAGCCAGCTGTTCAACGAAGTCGTGAGCTCGCTCGCGCCGGCCTTCAGCCTGTACACGAACGATCCCGGCAAGGGCAATCGCATCACGAAGCTGCAGCAGGATTCGCTGGGTTTCGCGCAGAGTCTGTCGGCCGCCGTCGAACAGGGCTACCAGTGGAAGTCCGACCGTGGCCTGGCCATCGTCAAGACCGCCATCGTTTCGATCGAGTACGACGCGAACACCCGCGAACTGCTCAAGACCGTGCAGCGCGCCGACGCGCTCGCCGGCTCGCGCGGCAATTCCAATCTGCAGGCGAGCGTCGCCCAGGGCATGCAGTCGGCCGGCGAACACAGCGGCGCCGCAGGTCTCGTGGGTCTGGGCATGGCGTCGGGCATGGCCGGCGGCATCGGCAGCCTGCAGCAGCCGGCGACCCCTGCCGCGCCGGCGGCGGACGATCCGGTGGCCAAGCTCAAGAAGGCCAAGGAAATGCTCGATCTCGGCCTGATCACCCAGGACGACTACGACGCGCTCAAGGCCAAGGCGCTCGGCCTGTAAGCCGCCCGACGCGACGCGCCCATGTCCGACACCAAGTTGCCGCCGCCGTTGCCGGTTCGCCCCGTCGACGGTCCCGGTTCGCCGCGTGACGTGCCGCCGTTGCCGGGCACGTTGCCGGTCGATCCGGCCACGCTGCCCGACCCGATCCGGGGCGAATTCGAAGCGCCCGATCCACTCGCGATCGACACTTCCGCCGACGAATTGAGGGACGGCCTCAACCGCTGTCCGAAATGCGGCGCGACCGATATCCGCCAGCGCGCCGGCACCGACATTCTCGTGTGCCTGTACTGCCGCAACGAATGGCATGGCGAGCGCGTCGAGGAAGCCTTCGGATTCGGCGACGGCATCGCCGACCTGCGCGGCACCGTCATCGCGTCCGGCGCGCGCGATATCGAGGCCGATGCCGCCAGCCTGATGAGCTTCAAGTGCGCCGGCTGCGGCGCGGAAGTGACGGTCAACACCGAAAGCACGATGACGGCACGCTGCCACTGGTGCCGGCACGTGTTCGGCGTCAACGAGCAGATCGCCAACGGCGCGGTGCCCGATGCGGTGCTGCCGTTCCACATCCGCAAGGACGACGCCGTCGCGCGCATCCGCCAGTTCGTCGACAAGCGGCGGCTGTTCGCGCTCAAGGCGTTCAAGGACGGGTTCACGCCGGAGAATGTCGTCGGCGTCTACCTGCCGTACATGATCGTCGACGGCAGCGCGAGCGCGTCGGTGGCCGGCAAGGGCGAGATCAAGACGCGCCAGTACACGCGCGGCACCGACAACAACAAGAAGACCTATTACGACGCCGACGTCTACCGGGTCGAACGCCAGGTCGAGTTCACCGTGGACGATCTGCCGCTGGAATCGTCCACCGAGCGCGGCAATCTGGACGTCAACGTCAACACCAACAACATCATCAACACGATCCTGCCGTTCGACACCAAGAATGCGGTGAAGTGGAACGCGTCCTACCTCCACGGGTTCACATCCGAGAAACGCAACAGCAACGTGCAGCAGCTGCAGCCGCGTCTGGAAGACCAGCTGCTGTCGATCGCACGCGCGCAGGTGGAAGGTTCGACGCGCCGCTTTGATCGCGGTGTGCGCTGGGAGCAGGAACAGCTCGATGTGCACGGCACGCGCTGGGTATCGATGTATCTGCCGGTCTGGCTGTATTCGTATCACCAGCCCGGCAGGAACGGCGGCCTGCTGCACTACATCGCGGTCAACGGCCGCACCGGCGAAACCATGGGCAGCGTGCCGGTGCAGCAGTGGAAACTGCTGCTGGCCGCGCTGACCGTCGGCACCTTCCTCGAGGGCATTGCGATCATGATCCTGGTAGGCATGTCATGAGCGACGACAGTGGACTCTGGCTGCTGCTCGCCGGCCCGGCCGGCGCGACCGCGCTGTACTGGGCGCTGTACCGGTTCTACCGCAACACCGACAAGTCGCACGCCTTCGAGCGCGAGACCAGCATCGACGCCAGGCCGGTGACCGGTAACGACACGAAGGTCGGCACCATCACCGGCACGCAGGCGACGCGCATCCAGGGCGACAACGTGGCGGCGTACCGCGCACGGGTGCAACGCGTGGCGGGCAACGTGCAGGCCGACGAGGCGCCTGGCAGCGATTAGCCTGACTGGCGTCGCGCTCAATCGTCCTTCGCGAACCTGATCACCAGTCCCGCGCGATCGTCCGTCGCCCAGATCGCGCCATCCCTGGCGACGGCCAGGCCCACCGGTGAGCCCTGCGGGCGCACGCCGCGCTCGAGGCCCCAGCCGGGTGTCAGCAGCACCGGCGTCGCCGCGGGCGCGGCGCCGTAGGCGCGCATGCCCTGGCCGTAGACCGGGAAACGCGCATTGGCATCCGGCAACGGCACGCCGCGTGCGTCGACCGCGAAACTCGCGATGCGGCCGCCGACCGAACGATGGCCGTGCCAGGTCATCAGCAGCCGGCCCTGCAATGCGGGAAACATCGCGCCGTCGTACCACAGCATGTCCAGTGGTGCGGCATGCGGAGGCAGCAGCAATGCGGGCGCGGTGTGCGCATCCGAGCGGCACCAGTCGGCCCTGTCGCGCCAGGCAGGTGTGGCCTGCGCGGTGTCGGCGCAATAGGGCCAACCGTAGTGACGGCCGGCCTCGATGATGTTGAGTTCTTCGAACGGCGACCAGCGGCTCTCGAAGTCGTAGCTGTTCTCGCCCTGCAGCACGGTGCCGGACGGATGCACCGCCAGCGCCAGCGAGTTGCGCAATCCACGGGCGAAGACGGTGTAGTCCGACGACCAGCGACCCGCGCCCTCGTAGCGATAGCGTCGCAGGCTGGCGGCATCATCGTCGCCTTCGCTCTGTACGCACCCGCCCGACGCCGTCCGCGCATCCGCACCCGCGCACTGGTCGCTCGGCGCGCCCACGTTGACCAGCAGGTCGCCACCGGGCAGGAACACGAACTTCGACAGCGGATGACGATGATCGTGCAGGCGGTTGTCGGGCAGCCCCCCGACCACCTCTTCCACCGGATCGCCCGGCGCGTGCGCGTCCGGATCGAAGCGGAAGATGCGGCTCATCTCGCCCACATAGACCAGCCCGTCCGGGCCACGCGCGATGGCATGCGGCAGGTGCAGGCCCTCGAGTACGGGCGTCACGGCAACCGCGCCGTCAGCCCCGATGCGCAGTCTCCATACGACACCGCGCGTGCCATCCCATGCGCCCAGATCGGTGACCAGCCAGGTGTCGGCATCGAGCTGCAACAACGAGCGCGGCAGGCGCAGCGTACGTGACGGTTCGTCCGTCGTCGGCCCGACCACCCGTCCGGCGCACATGCCGCGCATCGTGTCGATGGCCAGACGCGGATAACCGCCGCAGGACGGCCCTTCGACGGCGTGGCGCTCGCGCGCCGTGCCCGATGCCACCGGCAGCAGCGTCAGACAGGCCAGCAGGCAGGCGCGCAGGACCGGCACAGTCGCGCGGATCATCGCGACCGAGCGCGCGGCAGACAGCGCGCCGCACACGTGCGCGCCCATCAGCCGTAGTAGTCCACGCCGATGATCCTGCACACCTCTTCCTCGTTGTAGCCGTGGAAGCGACGGCCGCGCGTGGTGTGGGTGCGCGCGAAGAGTTTGCCGCTGGCATCGCTGCGCTCGCGCTTCTCGGTCAGCAGCCACCTGGCGTAATCGTGGGTCAGGTTCCGCTCCCGGGTGGGGTCGCGCTTCATTCGGGCCATCGTCCGCATCCTCAGGTCTGATCCGCAGTCGCCCTGTCGGGCGCGTGCGGCGCACAGGATACGCGGCCGGCGCGTGCGAGGCGCTATGACTGGCCAGCGCTGCACACCCGGAGCATCCGCAACGCCAGCACCGCCGGCCATCCGCAAAGCAAGCACGGCCACGCGTCGCAGCGACGGTGGTTCGCGACGCTTCGATCGCGCCATTGCCGCATGCACTCTGGCACTCTGTGCGCCGTTGCGCTCCAGCCTCGCCGACCGCCCCGCGATGACCCCGACCCTGCCGCTGCCCGCCGAGATCCTGGACCTGCTGCCCGATGCGGTCTGCGTGGTCGACCCGGACGGACGCTATCTGTTCGTCAGCGCGGGCTTCGAACGCATCCTCGGCTACCGGCCTGACGAGGTGCTCGGTCGTCAGGCCTTCGACTTCATCCATCCCGATGATCGCGCCGACACCCTGCAGCAGGCCACGCAGGTGATGGCGGGCGTGTTCCAGCGCCATTTCCGCAACCGGTATCTGCACCGGGACGGTCATGCGGTGGACATGCTGTGGTCGGCCAACTGGCATCCGGCGCATGGCGTGCGCATCGGCGTGGGGCGCGAGGTCACCGAACTGCGCCGTGTCGAACGCGAACTGGAGCATCTCGCCGGCCACGATGCGCTGACCGGATTGCCGAACCGCTATCGCCTGCAGCAGACGCTCGAACGCGCGCTCGCGCAGGCCGGTGCATCCGGTGACGGCCTCGCCCTGCTGTACATCGACCTCGACGGCTTCAAGAGCGTCAACGATGTGGGCGGACACGATGCGGGCGATCGCCTGCTGCAGGACGTCGCGGCGCGCCTGACCGAATCGCTGCGACACGGTGACGTGGCCGCGCGCGTCGGCGGCGACGAGTTCGTGATCCTGCTGCCCGGATGTCGCGACGCGAGCGCCGCTGCGCAGGTCGCCGAGGCCCTGCGCCACCAGCTGCGACGGGTCTATCGCCTGGCGGATCGTCCGTTCCAGCTCGATGCCAGCGTGGGCATCGCCTGTTTCCCCGCAGACGGCAACGATGCGGCGACCCTGCTCGCACACGCCGACCGCGAGATGTACGCCGTCAAACGCCGCGTGCCGCGCGATAGCGTGGCCTGATCCGACAACGGCCCACGTCTGTTGCGGGACGAGAGGTCTCGCAGGCCGGTTTCAGTTCAACCCTTTGCACACAACGCCGCGTCCGCGGTCGCGCGTGCAGGTCGCGCCAGCCGGATCGCGATCACCGCCACGCCCACGCCCGCCAGCGTCACCAGCGCCGCCGCCCAGCTGACATGCGTCAGGCCACCGGCGTGCACCAGCACCACGCCGCCCAGCCATGCGCCGAGCGCATTGCCCAGGTTGAACGCGCCGATGTTGAGGCTCGATGCCAGCGTGCGACCCGCCGCGCCCGCCTTCTGCAGCACCCACAGCTGCATCGGCGACACTGTCGCGAACGCGGCGACACCGAGCAGGCCGGTGAACGCGATCATCGCGATCGGCGAGCGCATCACCAGCCCGATCGCCGCGAGCACCAGCGCCAGCACGCCCAGCGTCACCACCAGCGAGCCTGCAGGGCGACGATCCGCCAGGCGCCCGCCGAGCAGGTTGCCGACGATCATGCCGACGCCGAACACCAGCAGCACGCCCGACACCGCCGTCTCCGCCAGGCCCGTGACCTGCAGCAGGATCGGCTGGATGTAGGTGTAGACGGTGAACACACCGGCGAAGCCCAGCACGGTCATCAGCAGGCCCAGCAATACCTGCGGCTGCAGCACCGCCGCGACCTCGCGCTTGAGCGGAATCGGCGCGTGGACCTGGGCATCCTTCGGCACCAGCGTCGCGATGATCACCGTCGCCAGCACGCCGATCGCGGTGACCGCCCAGAACGTCGAGCGCCAGCCGTATTCGAGGCCAAGCCACGCGCCGGCCGGCACGCCGAGCAGCGTCGCCACGGTGAGGCCGGTGAACATCACCGAGATCGCCGAAGCCTTGCGGTCCTCGCTCACCAGCCCGGTGGCGACCACCGCGCCGACACCGAAGAAGGTGCCGTGCGCGAGCGACGTCACCACCCGCGCCGCCATCAGCCAGCCGTAATCGGGCGCCAGCGCGCAGGCCAGATTGCCCAGCGTGAACACCACCATCAGCCCGACCAGCACCGCCTTGCGCGGCAGTCGGCCGGTCGCGACGGTCAACAGCGGCGCACCCACGAACACGCCCAGCGCATAGCCGGAAATCAACAGGCCCGCGGCGGCGAGGCTGACCTGCAGATCGGTGGCCACCTGGGTCAGCAGACCCATGATCACGAACTCGGTCGTGCCGATGCCGAACGCGCCGGCTGTGAGTGCGTACAGCGCGAGTGGCATGCGCGCCGATGTGGAGGGTGCAGAGGACATGGGCTGGGCCGTAAGGGGGAATGCCGCGCAGTCTGCGATCGCGCTGCATGCACGCACAGCGCTAGGATCGGCAATCACTCTCAATCGAATTTTGACAATCCATGGATCGCATCAGCGATGTGGCGCTGTTCCTGCGGGTCATCGATCTGGGTTCGATCAGCGCGGCCGCGCGCACCCTGGACCTCTCGGTCGCCACCGCCAGCCAGCGGCTCAAGCGTCTGGAGGCGGAACTGGGCGTGCGCCTGCTGCACCGGACCACGCGGCGCCTGCACCCCACGCCCGAAGGTCTGCTGCTGGCCGAACAGGGGCGTCCGCTGCTCGACGAACTCGACAGCCTCACCGCCAATCTGCGCGAGACCGGCGGCGGCAGCGGCGTCGCCGGCACATTGCGGATGACCACGTCGGCTTCGTTCGGCCGCCAGTACATCTCGCCGCTGCTGCCGGAATTCCTGTCGCGACATCCGCACCTGCGCGTCAGCCTCGATCTGGACGACCGGGTGAACGATCTCGTCGGCGGTGGCTACGACCTCGCGATCCGCATCGGCGAGCTCGCCGACTCCTCGCTGATCGCGCGGCCCATCGCGCGCAACCTGCGCGTGCTGTGCGCATCGCCTGCGTATCTCGCCCGGCGCGGCGTGCCGCAGACGCCCGCCGACCTGGCCGCGCACGACGGCGTGCTGCTGTTCGGCAGCCACGGCCTGCAGGACGTCTGGCCACTCGTCGCAGCCGACGGCGTGACCCATCCCGTCCACATGCAGGCGCGGTTCGAAAGCAACCTCGGCGAAGCCCTGCGCGACGCCGCCGTCGCCGGCCTCGGCATCGCCCTGCATTCGCTGTGGCACGTGCACGACGAACTGCGCGACGGGCGGCTGGTGGTCGTGCTGCCCGGCTACACCCTGCCCACCAACGCGATCTATGCCGTCATGCCACAACGCCGCATGGTGCCGCCGCGCGTGGGCGCACTCGTGGATTTCCTCGTCGAGCGGCTGGGCGATCCACCGGTGTGGGAGCGGCCGCAGTTACCCCCGCAACGCGGGGCATGAGCAGCACCGCCGCGCGATCGCGACGTGCGCACGCACGACCGCTGCGTTGCTGCCACAGCGGGCCATCGAGCGCTTCCGCCCTCCACTGCCGTGTTCGTTGCCGACATCCACGCGGCATGTCGCCGGTCGACGGGAAAGCGCCGGGTTCAATCGCCGAGAGTGTCCCATCCGCACTGCGCGAGGGTGCACCCTGCAAGGCGTTCGGGCTATCGTGCCCCGCCGTCTGCGCGGATGCCGGACGTCGCGGACAACAGGTGACACACATGCGTTCCAGATCCTGGATGACAGCGATGGTGCTGACGCTGGCGACGATGACCACCGGCTGCGCCAGTGGACCGGGCGTCACCGGCGATCCGGCCGCCCGTGCGATCGCGCCACAGGCTGCGCCAGCACCGTCCTCCGGTGCAGCCGCCGGGCGATGGCATCTGCCGACGCACGCCGACGCGCGCCCGGATCCGCCTGCATTCGAGTACGCCTACCTCGCACCGCGATCACCCGACCTGGAAGCGGTGCACGCCCGCGTGCGCGACACCGATCTGCTGCGGACCCTGCCGGAATTGCATGCGATCGACGGCATGTTCCGCCTGCCGCATCCACTGCGCTTCGTCACCGCCGAGTGCGGCGAGTTCGGCGCGTTCTATCGCGTGGCCGACACCGAAGTGGTGCTGTGCTACGAGACCTTGCGCACGCTCTACGAGCGCGGCCAGGCGCAGCAGCACATGCAGGGCCTCGACGACGACCATCCCCTGCGCTACGTGCAGGCGAACGTGCGATTCATCGTGTTGCACGAAACCGGCCACGCCCTGGTGCATCTGCTCGATCTGCCGGTCACCGGCCGCCAGGAAGATGCCGTCGACCAGCTGGCGGCCATCGTGATGCTGCGCTTCTCGGGCCTGGATGAAACACCCGCCCAGGTGACCGGCAACCTGCGCATGGCCGCCAACTGGATGCTGTCGCGCAGTACCGGCGCCTACAACCTGGACGCCTACGCCGACGAGCATGCGCTGGGCGAGCAGCGCTACTTCAACCTGCAATGCCTGGTCTACGGCACCGATCCCGACGGCTTTTCCGGCATGGTCGACGCAGGCGACCTGACCGCTGCGCGCGCCCACGGCTGCGCCCGCGAAACGCGTCTGGTCACCCGCGCGTGGCTGCGCCTGCTGCTGCCCTATGTGGCACCTGCATTCGAGGCCTACCGGGAGGAAGGCCTGCAGTATCTGCAGGCGACGGACCCGCCCCACCTGTTCCGTACCGACGGCTGAGCCGGACCGATGACAGGCGCGTAGCGCCGATTGCGTGACGGGTCCGCACCGGGGCCGACACACGTCCGTCCTCTCCAGCGTTTCGCATCATCCCGCGCCGCCTTGACGCATCGCCGATGCGATATTCCAATGTGTCCGCTCTGTTTCCCGTTCCGACCCGCCGGTTTTCGCACCGCGCCCATTGGAGACGCCATGCGCGAGACCCGCCCTACCGCCCATTCCGGCCTGCGCGGCCGACTGCACGCTTTGATCGACCACCCGCGCGTGCAGGCCGGCATCCTGGCGCTGATCATCGTCAACGCCGTCCTGCTGGGACTGGAGACATCGCCGACGATCATGACCTCGGCCGGCAACGTGATCCGCGCCGCCGACACGGTGATCCTCACGGTCTTCGTCATCGAGATCGCGATCCGCCTGTTCGTCCATCGCACGCAGTTCTTCCGCGATCCGTGGAGCCTGTTCGACTTCGCCGTCGTCGCGATCGCCCTGGTCCCGGCCAGCGGCCCGTTCGCCGTGTTGCGCGCCCTGCGCGTGTTGCGCGTCCTGCGTGTGCTGACCATCGTGCCGTCGATGCGCCGCGTGGTCGGTGCCCTGCTCGGCGCGGTGCCCGGCCTGCTGTCGATCGGCGCGGTGCTGGCGATCATCTACTACGTGTGCGCGGTGATCGCGACCAATCTGTTCGGCAGCGCGTATCCGGATCGCTTCGGCAACCTCGGCCGCTCGCTGTACTCCCTGTTCGAGATCATGACGCTGGACAGCTGGTCCACCGGCACGACGCGCCCGATGATGGCCGAGTTCCCCTACGCCTGGGCGTTCTTCATCCCCTTCATCCTCGTCGCCAGCTTCACCATGCTCAATCTCTTCATCGGCGTGATCGTGGATGCGATGCAGACCGTGTCGAAGGCCGAACACGACGACACCCTCGACGCGCTCGACCGCACCCGCGACCACCTCGAAGCCGACCTGCACAGCGAAGTGCGTGGACTGCGCGAGGAGATCCGCGACCTGCGTGCGCTGCTGACCGCGCGGAGATCGGAATAGCGCGAGGATCAGTATTGCGAACCACACATCGCGTGTCGTCTCCGGCGCGCGATGCCGGAGCCGGGATACCCGCTTGCCGCTATCCTGCCTGCCCACCTGACACGCCGCCTGCCATGACCTGCCGACCGTTCCGCCACATCGTCCTGCTCGCCGCCGTGCTGCTCGCCGCGTGCGGCAGTCCCCCGCCCTACACCGGTGGCGACGTGCCCGAACTGCAGCGCATCGACGTGACGCCCGGAGAAGGCACACCCGCAGCAACCGGCGATACGGTCACCGTGCACTACACCGGCTGGCTCTACGACGAGAACGCGCCCGACACACGCGGCGCACAGTTCGACAGCTCGCACGATCGCAGCCAACCGTTCGTGTTCGAACTCGGCGCAGGTCGCGTGATCCGCGGCTGGGACGAGGGCGTCGCCGGCATGCGGCCCGGCGGCACCCGGGAACTGCACATCCCCGCCTGGCTCGGTTATGGCGATCGCGGCGCCGGCACTGCAATTCCACCGGGCGCCTCGCTGGTGTTCGAGGTGGAGTTGCTGGAGATCCGGAAGGAATGATCGCGGCGACGGGAGCCGGCGACAACGCGGATCAAGCCCGCCTTCGATCATCATTCCCGCGGCGCTCAACGGACGCCTGTCTGGTCAGCCTGGAATGACGGTGTTTTCAGCGTTGCCCCCGGGATCCCGCTCGATTCGCGGCCCGACATCAATCACTCGATCGCACCGGGAAAGCCCGGCCCCCTTGGAAGACGGAAACCGCATCACCCGAAAGCCTGATCAGAATCCGGGAGACATTGCGCGCTGCGCTTTGTCGTTCTCTTGCCCGGAATGTACTTTTCCGGGCGGCCGCAACATTCCCGGTTCCGTGGTCCCTCACTGCATCACGAGGCGCCACACCAGCTGTGTTCGGCGCGCCCTCCAAACCACGTGGGCCTGGCAGGCCGCGTTTCCGAGATCACCGCGGCCGTCTGCAGGGAAGAAGCGAAACAGACGTCGATTGCCGCATCGGGATCACGCCTCGCCTGCCGCTATTGCATCCGCAAGCGTCGGGTACAGCGGCTGAAAATCCAGTTCGTCGCGGATGCGACGACCGTCGAGGCGTGCAGCAAATGCCTGCGCGCGCTCCGGATCGCTGCCATCGGGCGATGGCTCGCCTACCGACGCGAAGAGTGTTGCCAGATCAGGGGCATCGTCATCCGCGACGTTGTAGATGCGATGCGCGGGCGATGGCGTGTCCAGCCACCGGAGCACGGCCTGCGCCACATCCGCATGGTGGCCGATCGACATGCGCTGTGTCGGAGGGAACGTGCGCATGAAAGGCACCACGTCCTGGATGTGCGGGTCCCCATCGCCGTAGACGAACGGCAGACGCAGGATGCCGACCTCCAGACCTTCGATCTCCAGCAGCATCCGCTCGGCCGCCAGCTTGCTGCGCGGATAGGCATCCACCGGCGCACACGCGTCATCCTCGTGCGCCAGGGCGCCCCCATTCGGGCCATAGACCAGGCCCGTACTCATGAACAGAAACCGGGGCACCGCCGCATCGCGTGCACGCAGCGCCAGATGCCGGGTGCCGAGCTCGTTCACCGCGTGCGCCTCTTCAGGCGTCGCGCCGCGGAAGAACGCGGCGCAATGCACGACCACGTCCACACCCGCCACCGCCGCCGGCAGAGACGCCGCCTCCAGCAGATCGCCGGTCACGAGCGTGATGCCCTGATCGACAAGTTCCGCCGCACGCGACGGGTCACGCACCAGGGCACGCACGCTGTGTCCATGTGCCACCAGCCGCTTTGCAAGGCGGCTTCCTACTTTTCCGGTCGCGCCGGTCATCAGAATGTTCATGGGGTGCACGATAAACGCCGTCCGCATCACTGCATTGGAAAAAACGGCCATCCCCTCGCCTGCTTGCGAATGCAGGAATTCGGCCATAGAAGTACGACCATGCGTTCAATGCCTGCATCGCCTTCCCGCTACACCTCGGTCCCCACCGAGCGCGAACTGCGCCCGATCGTCGCGATGACCGCGCGTCACTTCCAGCACGACATGCAGCGCGTCGCGGTGCCACACGTGGAGGCGCAGCTGGTCGTCCGCTTCGGTCCGACCATCCCGGGCGGGCTCGACATCCATGCGATGGGCGTGCGTCCGACGGTCCATCGCAAGTTCATTCGCGGCGGACAGCGAGCAGTGCTCGCCCGGCTGCAACCGGGCACCTACGAACGGACACTCGGAATCTCCGCCAGCGAGTTGACCGGGCGCATGTTTCCGCTCGAAGACCTGTGGACCCGCGCGAAGGCGCAGGCGCTTCTGGAACAGCTCGCCGGCGCCGCCGATGCCGACGCTGCGTGTGGTCTGTTGGACGCCGAGATTTCGGCCCACGCCGCCTGCAGCACCTCGGCAAGAACCGTTTCACCGCTGCTGCGGGCGGCACTGAAACAGCTGCAGGTCTCCGGTGTCAGCCAAGCGGCACGTTTCCTGGATGTCAGCGAACGGCAGCTGCGCCGGGTCCTGCACGATGCGCTGGGCATCGGCCCCAAGACGTTTTCCCGCTTGATGCGGTTCGAACACGCAGTGCGGGCGGCGCAGGCGGCACCTGAGATCAACTGGTCCAACATTGCGGTCGATGCGGGCTACTACGATCAGGCCCACCTCATCGCCGATTTCCATGCCATCGCGGGCAGCACGCCGCGGATGCTCATGACCGAACTGATGCACGCCTGGAAGGCGTAGCGGCGGTTTGGCTACGCGCCCACCGTGAACACACTCAGCCCCAGCGACTGGCTCTTGGCCTGGTACATGGCCGCATCCGCGGCGCGCAGATAGTCGTCGCTGGTCACCAGACGCGGATGGCTGCACACCAGGCCGATGCTCGCGCCGGTGCTCACCGTATGCGTGCCGATCTCGTAGGGCGCAGCCAGGGCCGCGGCAATCTGCCCGGCACGTTCGGCCGCCTTGGCAGGGTCGACGGACTCGAGCAGCACATTGAACTCGTCGCCACTCATGCGGGCGACCAGATCGACCGCGCGGACGCAGCTTTCCAGCCGACGCGCGACCTGTTGCAGCAACTGGTCGCCGACGTGGTGGCCGTGGGTGTCGTTGACCGCCTTGAAGCGGTCGAGGTCGAGCATCAGCACGGCGAACATCGTATTGACGCCGTCGGCCGACGCGCCCCCGCCTGCCGCGGCGTCATTGCGATGCAGCGCGATGGCGTGGTCGAGGCGGTCGCGGAACAGCGGCCGGCCCGGCAGGTTGGTCAGGGCGTCGTAGGAACTGCCGCGTTCGGCCAGGTCGCTCAGTGAGCCGGCCATCCGCACGGCAATGCCGTCCTCGAACCGGGCGACGCCGCGCCAGTTCACCCACACCAGACGCCCCGAGCCGTGCCAGGCGCGGAAGTCCACGGAGAAATTCGGAGTCTCCCCCGCCAGATGCCGGCGATACGCCGACTGCACGCGTGCATGGTCGTCGGGGTCGATCAGCGGCTGGAGAAAACGCCAGCCGTCCTGGTGCACTGGGCCGGTCTCGTCCAGCCCGAGGATCGCGTTGAAGCGCCCGGACACATGCAGCACGTCCGTGCGCAGATCCCAGTCCCAGATGCCGTCGTTGGAACCGCGCGTGGCCAGCGCGTAGCGCTCGTCGGACCGCAGCAACTCGAGTTCGGCGTTCTTCTGCCGGGTCACGTCGATCATCAGGCCGATCATGCGGTTCGGCCGCCCCGCCTCCACCACCGTGCGGCACAGGTCACGCACCCAGACGACCGCGCCGGAGCGCGCGATCAGGCGGTAGCTCATCTCGTAGGCGTAGCTGTGCGTTGCGTCGTAGGCGGCGTTGTCGATCACCAGCGCTGCCTGCAGATCGTCCGGATGCACGCGCGAGCGCCAGAAGCCCGGATCGGCGCGCCATTCCTCCACCGTGAAGCCGAACAGGCGCTCGACCTGCGGGCTGAGGAAGGTATTGCCCACCCCGCGCTCGGCTTCCCAGACCACACCGTCGATGGTCTCCAGCAGGCGCAGGAAGCGCTGGCGCACCTCCACCAGCACCTGCTCGGTGACCTCGGTGATCTCGATCAGCACGCCCTGGCGGCTGAGCACCCGATCCGACGCATCGGTCTGTGGCTGCAACTGCAGCCGCATCCAGCGATAGTCACCATCCGCGAACCGCAGCCGGAACACCGGCATGCCGGATCGCAGCGTCGGGTTGTCGTCGGGATGCACGAAATCCAGCAGCGACCGGCCGAGCGCATCGGCCACGGCGTGGCCCGTGAGCTTCTGCCAGGCGGGATTGAGGTAGATGACCGTCCAGCGCGCATCCGTCTGCACGACCGCTTCCGGCAGCAACTGCAGCAGATGTGCGGACGGCGTGGGATCGGCGGGCATGGGGGCGATATGGTCGCCGAAGGGGGAGCGACCGGTCCAGCAGCAAGCGCGCGTACCGCAGCTGCCGGAAGCCCCGCCCCGTTCCGACGCTTCAGTCGCGACCGAGGCGACGCGCAGCCTCGGCCGCGGCCTGCAGCACACCTACGTATTCCGTCCGGGCACTCGAAACCTGCCCTGCCGCGCTCTCCAGCCCTTCGACATACGCCGCCGCCAGCGCCGATGCGTTGTACTGATCGCCCAACTCGGCCATCGACCGGGCCACGGCGTCGTGCAGGTGGAACTGCACGTTGACGCCCTTCTGCGCCTGGTTGGCAAGATCGACGACGCGCAGCAGATGCGGCGTCACCAGACCGACGACGGTGGCTCTCATGGATTCGACTCAAGACCCGGAAACCGGGAAGGCTACCCAGAGCGGCGCTGAAAAACCGGGGTCGCCGTGCACATTTCGACATCTGCCAGGCGTCGGGCGCTGCCCGGTTGCGGCGATCAGTCCCGGCTCTTCTGCAGCCGCGTCTTCAGATCCGCAAACGGATTGGACGTGGCCGCGGCCGGTGCGTCCTCTGCGTTCCCTGCGCCGACGCCGGTGTGGTCGAGCTGCCTGGAGTGCTCGTTGTCGTGGCAGTACACGCACAGCAACTCCCAGTTGCTGCCATCGGCCGGGTTGTCGTCGTGATTGTGGTTGCGGTGATGCACCGTCAGTTCGCGCAGATTGACGCGCGTGAACTCGCGCGCGCAGCGGCCGCAGATCCACGGGTACATCTTCAGCGCCCGCTCGCGATAGCCGTTGTTGCGCTGCTCGGCACTGCGCCGGGCCTCGGCCACGATGCGATCGAGTTTGCTCGGGTCTGGCGTCGTCATGGGCGGGAGTCTAGCGCCACCCTGCAACGCCGCCGGGTTCATCAAGCCGGCGACTTGCACTCACTCGTCGCGCTTCGACGCCTCGCGACTCTGCGCGAACTCCGGGAAGGTCTCCGCCATCGAATCCTTGTCCGGCAGGATGTAGAACACGCCGCCCTTCTCGAACGTCGGTTGCACGACCTGCTCGTAGAACCCGGTCGCGACGTTGATGCACCCGTGGGTGACGCGGTTGTCGTCCGGCGTCGGCGATGCCAGGCGTTCCTCGCGCCGTTCGGCCGGCGTGCCGCTTGCGGTCGGGTGCAGCGAAACCGCCGAATCGTAGTCCACCCAGAGCACCCGCCCGGCATCGATCGATGGACCATAGCCACCCACGAAGCGACCGGCCGGCGTGGTGCGATCGCGCCCCGGAATCTCGCGCAGCGCAAGACCGGCGATGCCGGGCGCCGCATGGTCGCCGACCGCCGAACCGAACAGCCCGGGGGCTGCGCCCCGCAGCTTGCCGTCGCCGCCGAACACCAGCACCTGCGCGGCGGCCTTGTCCATCACCATGAACGGATAGCCGTGGTTGTCATCGGCGGCGATGACCCAGCCCGCAAGCTCGATCACCGTGTCGGACACTTCCTGTCCGGGCGGAAGCTGGTCGACCGAGGCGACCGGTGACGTCGCGGGTTCCTCGGCCATGGCCACGCCCACGCTGGCGGATGCCAACGCAAGCAACAGCGCACCGTGCAAAACCCGCATCGCAGCGTGTGGGGACCTGGCGATGGGAACACTCCTAAAAAAACGGGTGACACACCGGGACCCGCGGCCCGCAGGCCGACGGGTCCCGGTCCGATCAGATCAACCGCGCGGCGTACGACGCGGCGCCGTTTCCAGCTGCTGGACGCGACGTTCCATCTGATCCAGGCGCTGGTTGGCCTGCGTCGCGGACTGGTTGGCGGATTCCGCGCTCTGGGCCGCACCCTGCACACGCGAGTCGAGGGTATCGAGGCGCGTGTCGATGCGTGCGAAGTCGTCCTTGTAGGTGGCACAGCCACCAAGCCCCACGGCCGCGACAAGCGCCACGCCGACCATTTGTGCCGTCTTCTTATGCTGTTGGATGAGCGACATTCCAGTTCTCCTGCTTCGGGGGAGTCCGGAATATAGCGGCGTTTTCGCCGCGGATTACGTGCGTCTTCAGGCGAAATTGGAGTACGTGGACGACATGTGAAATTCGCCCGATGACTGACCTAGGGCGTCCCCTAGATGCCTGACATGACGCGTTGTGGTGAGTGTTTCGGGCAGGAGCGCCAAGCAGGGTCAGGTTCACTTCTCCGACGCTCCGATCACTCGACCGGCCAGCCCTCTGCGGATTCCACCGATGCGCGCGCGGCGTCTGGAGCGGCACGCTGCGTCTAATGGCTCGCATGCCCCGACTCGACCTGCCCGGCATCCCGCAGCACATCGTGCAGCGCGGCAACAATCGCCTCCCTTGTTTCCTCGACGATGGCGACCGACTGCGGTATCTGCAGGCAATGCAGGAGGCGCTGCTAGCGACGGGTGTGCAACTGCATGCCTACGTTCTGATGGACAACCATGTGCATCTATTGGCCACCCCGGCAGCGGCCGGCGATATCGGGCGACTTATGCAGCGCCTCGGGCGCCAGTACGTCGGCCTGTTCAATGCCCGCCACCGCCGCACCGGCACGCTCTGGGAGGGCCGCTACAAGTCATGCCTTGTCGAAAGCGAACGTTACGTGCTGACCTGCCAGCGCTACATCGAACTCAATCCGGTACGCGCCCGAATCACCGACGATGCGGTCGCCTGGCGCTGGTCCAGTTGCGCCGCCCATCTGGGCGAACGCAAAGGATCGATGTTGACGCCCCACCCGGCATGGCTGGCACTCGATTCCGATCCGCTCATGCGCGCACGCCGCTGGCGGAAAATGCTCGACGAAGCTGTGACCGAAGAAGACCTCACCGCGATCCGCGAATACCTGCAACAACAGCGCGCCTGAGGCCGCGATGATTTCCGCGCCATGGTCGAAGCCAAGACGAGACGCTTCGCTGGCGTACGTCCTGCTCATCGACCAAGCAAGGCTGATAAGTGAACCTGACCCTGAGGTTTCCCCACGTTTTCACCAGCCAGATCAATCGCTTGGCGTGATCGCGGTGGAAACAAGTGCGCGCATGGCGCAGCCTTCAAGGTGACTAAGCCAGAGAAGGACT
>Ga0160445_100048_pt1 | contig 142304 bp, 130 predicted proteins | sample HID1972M_E1MG_FD_108215 | JGI IMG/M metagenome (GOLD analysis project Ga0160445, IMG submission 108215) | Enriched pill bug-associated microbial communities from UW Madison campus, WI, USA - HID1972M_E1 MG | ecosystem: Host-associated > Arthropoda: Insects > Digestive system > Unclassified ... | reverse complement strand
CTGATAGAAATCGTTCGGGCTGTTCCAGCACTCGTCAAACAGCGCATCCAGACGCTCTGGTCCGAGCTTTTCGTACGCGTTTTCCTTGACCAGAACGAATCCATCCCGGTGGCTGTTCATGTAATATTTCACAAGTGATAGCTGTTTGCCCACCCGGTAAGCTTCGTAGACCACGCCTAATGCATCGCCCTTGCGTACAGCCCATTTTTCAAATGCCATCGCTGTCTCCCAGCTTAATTGTTCACTATACAGCAGATACGACAATCGTATCTGCCAAAGTAGCGTAGCGGCGAGTTGGCGCTGGGGGCTGCAGAGGGCAGTTCTCTGGCCATGATCCTGGCCGGCCTCAGTTCAACTCAGTTTCAAGGTCAGGCGCAGCATGTCGTGCAGCCGGATGCCGTCTTCGACAATGGGTTCATTATAGTTGTCGATGAAAAAATTCCGTTCAATGTCGGTCACCCGAAAACCCTGTTTTTGGTAAAAGGCGAGTTGGTAGCCGAATGATCCGGTCCCCACTTCCAATTGTAAGGCGCCAGTCCGGCGATAAAAATCGATGATCCACTTAAGCAGCAACGTGCCCGTACCGGTTTTCTGGTGATCCGGGTGCACGGCGATACTCATTATTTCGCAGGATGTGGCCCCCCGCGGTCGTACCAGGCATGCGCCGATCACCATCCCGTCGCGGGAAGCGACAAAACAATCCGATTGGAGAAGATAAGAGCGAATCTTCTTCTCGGATGGGTCGGCGAGCAGCAAAAGGTCAATGGGTGCTTGGGTTGGTGGCACTTGTTGAATGAGGGGCGGCATATTTCAGCTGTGGTTGTGTCAAAGGGCACCGGCATTGTAACTTTGGCTTCAGGCTTTTTGCCGTATTTGTCGACGACTTCTATCAATACGCTACAACAATATGCAGTGCGCTCTGACTCACCACTACTTGACTATAAGTGGCGCTTGACCTTGCGCTTATAGAACCGGATGAGTGCATCCTCCAGCGCCAGAGGCACTGAAGCATAAGCAGCATCGATCGGTAGCCAGGCGCTCAGGCAAGGATTAAGCGATCATTATCCAGCTCGCTTTTGGGGTTCCGGAACGTGCATCCAATTGGCTCGTTCCAGCAACACAGCTCGGATAGCCTCCAGCGTGGGGCCTTTGCGAACTACCGTGATGCCTGGTACATCCGGCCTGCCTTCCGCTGGGCCAAAATCAGGGTTCATAGCCACTTCGCGCGCGTTCTGGAACATATTGCGGTTGCCGGTATCTACGTAAGACTCAGCAGGCACTCCTTCTGCCAGCAGGATGTCGAACTGCTCGAGCTCAACATGGAAATACTGGAACGACGACATCTCGAATAACTGCACGATTGATGTGCCATTTACCAGATTCATAGCAGCAACCAGATTGCCTTCAAAACTGACGTGATGGCCTGGCGACATAATCAAGTCGCGATGTGGAACATTGTGGGCTATGCAGTTTTTTTTGAACAGGATCGGGAATGCACGTTTAGCGTCTTTTTCCGGGATCCGGTTTTTGAAGAGCGTACGATAGCCGAGCCATTTGACTTTTGCGATGCCGCCAGACGCGGTCAAGACAGTGTCCCCAGCTTTCAGTTCTTCGACTTTCTTCTCGCCTTCGGGGGTGGCAATGTGCGTGCCTTTAAGGTAGCAGGCATAATAAACGGTGCCACCATCAATCTGGAACTTGTTGGGGTCAATATATAGTGGCTCGTTGGGGTTATACGTTTGGCCTCTTAAGGATGCCTCTCCGACAATATTGCCTTGATAATCCTTGAAGATCAGTGATCCGCTGAAGAACTGATCATACTCTACGTAATCGGCTCCCACGAATGTCATGTGGCTATATTCGGATGGACTGTACTGGATATCGAGCGTATTTACGTCCAGGCCGGTCGCATCAATGATGGTGTCACCAGCGCCTTCAATAACGTAATGTTGTCCAGCGGGCATGCCGGAGAGAAACGCATTGGAAATTTCCAGTGTTGCATTATCATCCACTCGGAAACCGTGAGAAAAATTTTCCGCCTGATTGATGGGAGCCAACAACCTGACATTAGCATTTTCGTATAAGTGCAAAGAATCATGGTCTACATCCTGAGTCACATAGGTGTATTGAATCTCGAGGACATCGCCTGTTGGCCCGTTCTCATTATGAACATCGAGAACCGAAAATCCATCCGAAAGAACGTTCAATACCGTATCGCCGTCATAGTCGTTTTGGTCTATTATTCCGACGCCCTGATTTGTAAGGTCAATATCGACTGTAGCCATGTGTCACCTATCCTTTGATTAATCTTCTTTGACGAGTGAATCATTTTGTTCACCCGCATTTTGTAAACATTTGAAATATTTTTATAGATTGATTTTTAACACAAATGCCAAGTAAATCAAGATGTTTTCGTAGAGAGGCTCAGCATATAAATCTTTTGTTAGAGAAAAACAATTGCTGTGCAAGATACGATTGCTATTTTCAATTTATTTTGTCTTAATCACTGCAGTGAACATATGGCTACGCATCGTATGATCTTGCAGCGTGGAGAGTATTCATTTTGTCATTATTTCTGCCCACGCCTGCAGCGCATTTAACTACCGGATAGCCGGTATTCCTCACTAACTATTCCGATAAGATATTGAACATTCTGTCCATCAAGTTCGGTCGGTGATCTTCCATTGCCCATGCTCGTGGCTTTGGTGTCTTTAGCGGTACAAACTGGTTTCCTGTCACGCACGGACAGCCGGCGATTGGCTACGGCAACATCAGCGCACAGCTGCGCAATAGTTTTCTGGGCATTTTGATATTCTTGAGAGTGACCCGCAAGTAGTTGAGTTTGTAGCAGACAACAAAAAAGCCGCGAGCAAGGCGGCTTAAATGTTTGATATAGCGAGATTTTAAAACTGTGTAAATGGTGGCTCTTCCCCGATTCGAACGGGGGACCAGCGGATTATGATTCTGGTGAACCATAAACGAACCAAAATCTAATCTCTTTATTTAATCATACGCTTGTGGCAACAATCATATCACAGCACTGATTGCATATACAGGTATTTTTAGGGCTATTTCAAGCTGTTTTGGCATGAATTTGTCAAGGTCTGACAAGGTCGGAATTTATCATTTATTTGTGCCATTAAGCATGAAAGGTCAGCGCCTCATTCCAGTCTGTCGTGTGCGCCTGACGTCAGTACGGTAACTTTTGCCCTGGGCCCATTTCCGACTTTAGCTTCTTTCTCACATACCAGTCGAAATAGAACCATTTCACAATCATTCCCCACTCTTGGCCATTCCGAGTTTCGTTCGGTTGGGCGTACAGATTACCGTCATAATTGAGCAGGATATGCCGGTCGGCGATATTCTCCATTTTGTCTACCCAAAGCTGCCAAGCTCCGACCCCGCAGTCATACTTGACGTATAGCGCCAGAAAGCGGTGCAGGGCGTTCCTGCCTGTGTCATTTATTTCGATTGTCAGTTCATGTGCGTTCATTGCATTGCAGCTCGAAAACAACTCTTTCAGTTCTTCCCGCGTTACCTTGCGCCTTGGATTCGAATCGTTTATTGTCCAGTCGATAGGCATGATGAAAATATACTGTATAAATAAATAGTGTTTGTACAACAAGAAAACAGCCAGAATTGTAAGAGCAGGAGGGTGGTTACAAGTGCGGAAGAAAAAGACGGGCTGAACTGCCGGACGAATACTTTGCGACGATATTCCCGCATATGCACGGCCGCCGGCCACTTGTCCTGAGGGCAGAGCACGCCCGGGAATGGATAGATCCAGCTACCACCGCTGATTAGGCAAAAGAGCTGCTATCCGTGGCCCGGCCAGAATCGGCATTTGAGTGGTATGAGGTGACGCGGAAGGTGAGAGATGGCAGATATCAAGGAGAGGACGCGAGTGAGTCACAGAAATAATAAGAGATGTTGCTTTTTATAACATTTATCCTGTATAAGTAACGTAATAACTTGCTGACGATAGGTTGAAAAGGAGATTTTTATGGCCACTTATAGCACAGGATATTGGTATTTTTTAACTCCGGAAGATCCAGATCTCAAAACGTTTAGCGTGGATCCCGCGGCGGATGGAGACGTGCAACCTTTTATTGCAAGAGAATCAGTCAACGACGGCGTGCTCAAAGTCGGTGAGACTGTCGAAATTGAGTATGTTGGCGATGATCCAGGTTCACCACCAGCGTCATATAAAATCGAAGGATTCTACGGTGACGGATATGTGGTCAACCGGAGTTTTGGGTATGCCCTGTATTCGAAAACCCGCGGTATAAAAGGGCCGATCATTTTGGAAACTGAAGAGACGGGGTATCCAGGCCTTCCGATAGCTCCTCCAGTCTGCTTCACTAAAGGCACGTTGATAGCGACGCCGGACGGCAACACTCCTATTGAGAGTCTGAAAGCGGGTGATTTGGTGGTGTGTTCTAAAGGGCTGGGCCGTGTGAAATGGGTTGGGTGGCGCAATTGCACACTGATCTCGCTCAGAGCATCAGCGGAACTGCACAAACAGTCTGCACCAGTTCGCATTAAGCGTGGCGCCCTTGATGAGAATGTGCCGACCGCTGATCTGGTGGTTTCCCCTTGGCACCATATTGTTATTGACGGCATGTTGGTAAGGGCAAATGACATCATCAACGGTCAAACTATTGCCCAAGACCTTAATGTGGAGCAGGTCGCATACGTCCATGTTGAGCTGGATCAATTTGATGTTGTGCTAGCGCACGGCATTTATTCGGAGTCATGGGCGGATGGCGGCAACCGCAGTTTCTTTGAGAATGTGGATGTGACTTCGTTGCGTCCGTCTGATATGCACCGACGTTTGGCAGATCGTCCTGGGTTTACGGTGCTGAGAGACAAGATCAGAATTAAGGATTTAAAAAATCGTTTTTCGCGACGTGCACTTTCTATCGCTGGGAAGAAAAACGCTGCATAAGAGCATGGAGTTACGTGAAAGGTGGGGAATTCGACGTATCAGGGGGAGGATTCGAGCGAGCCTATTCGATAGATATGGTAATTCCCATATCGGGCTGCTCCACCACCCTGTAATTAGTAATTATCAATGGGTGGCGTGGTAATCTAGCATGAGCCTCCACCACCCTGTAAGTTTGCGAAATTGCGCAAACTGCTCCATTTTCAGTCCATGGCAGATAGCTGGGATCGGTTTTGAGTCCAACCTTTCGACCTGGCTTTATTCAAAACAAGCCGGCCGGATTCTGCATCATATCCCAGCTAAAAATTATCACCTCGGACCGGTCGGCACCGCCGACCATATTTGATATCCGTATTTTCAACAATGAATTCTTTTTAATAAGCACGCGATGTTTAAATGATCGCTCAACGCGTGCTGTTCCCTCATTGTATAGGTCAGATTCCCCGGGCGGATATCTCCACGTGGTGAATCGTGATCTTGTCCTGCGAATTGGACACGAAGGCGTTTATCGCCAAGTGTTGATCAACCGTCATATCGATATTTTTTTCGCCAAAGTCAGGATATGCTGCGTACGCGCCTGAAGATTGGGATAAGCGTCTTGAATAGATTTTCTGAGAGTTAGTACCAACAAAAACAAGATAAAACTCCAGCTCAAAATAACCTTCAGTATTTTGAGAAATTGTGATTGGATAGGGTGAATTGGGCTGATTGCCAAGCCTTAATGCTATAGATTTACTGCCATTGGTTCCAGTTGCAACAGCCATAATTTTTACTCGAATTGCTTTGGCCGGCACTCCATATGGAGCGGTGAATATTCCTCCCGCCAATTTCATGGGTGGATCAAAAAGAGGGATGTTGGATGCCGTATGATTAACGTCGATCGGTTCAATATAAGTCTTGAGAACTTTTTCGACGGCGGCGCTACTAGCTGAATTGGAGTCTGCGAAGGCAGTGTTGGACGAGTCGCTGCTATCGCCGATTGATAAATTCGCCCCATTCTTCTCGGCCCCGATTCCAAAGATCGTGGCTGCACTCGAATCGACATAGGATCCCTGAGTTGCGTAGATAGCGGAGTTATTTATTTTTTTGAAGGAGCTTCCACTGATATTCAGTCTGGAATTAACAAGTAGCCGCACTCCACTGCGGCAATCTTCGATCGTGACCCAATCTAAATGTCCAGTGGACAATTCTTGAACCCTAGCAGCCCCGGCACATCCTCTGATTATTGGCCCGAAGCTTAAGTCGCCGGCATTTTGCTTGCCAACCTCCCACTTGCATAAGAATATTGAACGTATTGCATGACCGGTGGCCTTAGCAGTGTCTCCCGAAAGGTAGCCGCAATTTTCAAATATGCCACCTTTGATATTCAGGACTGCATGTGACTGTCCTGTTACGCCATAGTAGCAGTTGTTAAAATGGACGTTTTCAGTCTCAATAATGTGTCTATTAACCCAAATTCCGGATGAGCTTACGCTTCCGTTCAAATTTTGAAAACGTATAAATTTAACAGTCAGGTCACAACTTTCTGAAAAAATTCCTGTCCCACTTGCATTCGTTGCTGGGCCAATTATGGTTGCAGGCACGTTAGGGTGCTCCATTGCGTCAGATCCAACAATGCTAAAAGGGAAAACTGATTTTATGTTGTTCGGGATTTTCCCACCAGTGGCATAGACGCCAGGCGCCATCACAATTTCCCATTTGCAGGTCAAGAAATTTCGTTTTTTGCAGATAGCCGTTATGGCACCCTGTAAAGTCGAAATAGGCTTCGTGGGCGTTAGACCATCATTTGTACTATTCCCATTTCTGTTAACATAAATTCTATTGACTGCACTTGCGTTATCGCCTAACCATTGCCCTGGGCAAAAAGTGCTGTCGACTCTTGTAATAAGCCCCGGTCCGATGTGAACCACGTCATGTAGGTTGTTAACAGAGTCCGTCGCCATATGGTATGTGCCATCTGGCCAGTAGAGATAGTCGCCCGTAGAATTAGCATACGTGACGGCTGCTTGGATCGCAAAACGATCATCAGTAGAACCGTCACCAACTGCACCAAAATCCTTCACGCTCACAAAGTCTTGTAATCGATCCTGAACTGTTCGTACACTAGCACCAGTAGAGCCTTGGTTGTATTCAACAGTATTCGCAGGGATAGTTGCCATTTCTTTCTCCTTAAAGTGGAAGTTTTACTTTAAGGGGATTACAGGGCAGTGTCTACCCGCCGATTGAGCACAATTATTTAATGACAATTTCCCCCCAGTCCTGCAGCGCATTGATCTGTCTGATTGCCTGATCCCCTTCAATAACTATTCCGATAAGGTCTTGAGCAGTCTGTCCGTCAATGTCGGCTCGTGCCGTTCCATTGTCCAGGCTGGTGGTTTTGGCATCTTTGGCGGTACCTACGGGCTGCTTGATACGGACGGATAGCCGGCGATTGCCGGCAGCAACATCAGCACGCAGTTGAGCAATAGTTTTCTGGGCATTTTGGTATTCCTGATAGTGTTTGGTGTCCAACTGGTTGACCTGATCCTGCAAGGCCTGTTCCTTTGCACGAGCGATTTCGTTTTGCATGGCAGTCTGGGGCTTGGCGGAAGTCTCATGGTCAGCGTACCCTTCCCGGTATTCGCTCCAGCCATAGAGCAGGGCAGCAGCCACAGCAACCAGCGTCAGCATCAGATAGCCCCGGATGCCGTTGATAAATGCGACAATGGCAGTCATGGGCATGGGTCTCCGAACACATCTTTGTTATTGTTCCAGCACTTCGTAGGCTTGGTCTTATTTGGAACCAGGCGCAATGATCCGGATGGATCCTTGGATTTGCGCACCGCTTGCCCGGCCTGCGAGGCAACTCGACTCGCCACAGTAGCTGCCTGTGTGGACTTGGTTGCAGCCATTTCAACGCGGTCGGCGGTTGGGTCCAGCTTTTCGGATGCGGCCGATTGTTGCTCGGCTACTTATGCCTGCTGCCGCACAAGGGGCGCGACCTGCTGTTGTAGCGTATTGATCAGGCTCAGGTTAATGGCCTGCACCTCGGAAACACGCTTATCGGCAATAACGCCGGCCTCATGGGCGCCCAATAGCACACCGGAGCCTCCGCCCGCCAGCGCTGCGGCAACGATCGCCAGCCAAAACTGAATACGGGTCAATTGATCACAATACCTGATAAAGAAACCGCGGAATTTCACCTTAGTTCTCCCTTTTTTGCGTAAGAGCGGCATAGTATTTATCCCGCCATTCATCAGCCCGTGGGCGTTCATTTTTGATTTCTTGTTCCGCAATGTCCAATTTTGCTTTCCATCGTTCTGCTTCCTCTGTTAAGGCATCGATCAGGTCTTTTTTATTGCCGACAACGGACAAGTTGCCGCCCAGATTGGCCCGGGTTTCCTTGTCCTTCATAAAGGTTGCGCTGGCCAACCGAATAAGAGCCAGCGCAACAGCACCTGCAATGCCGCCACCGAACAGCCATCGTGCTATTTCCTGGGCATCCACGCTCTACCCCCGAACAAACTTCAGGGCTTGCTGGTAAAACATCGGCCAGGTCTCCGGATGTGGTCGTCCTGGGCGCCAGTTCCAGTCATAACAATTCCATGCACCTGCCCGGTTACCCAATTCGGGCAGGCGGCGGGCGTCTGTCCACAGGAGCAGTCGAGCAAAGGCACAGGCCAGGATCTGATCTCGTTCGAATGCATCAAAGATAGCAGGGCGGTCCATGTCATACCCAGGGCGCTGCAAACGCTCTTGGCGTGCTCTCGGCTGGCCGGATGGGTCATAACGCCCTTGGTGCCACCACCCGATTCAAATTACCAGTACCCGTGGGCTGGCCCGCCGATCTGGTGCGTATACGTGAAACGGCTTTCCTGCAAACCGATAGCCAGGAGCATGACGCGAGCCTTGGCGCTGTCCATCCGGTCAGGCAATAGCTGCATCGATGTGTCGATCAGTTGATCTGATACTTGTTGAAGATTCATCTTTGCTCCGTGCAAAAGAAAACCCCGGCACGTGGCCGGGGCAGGGTTATTACTAATATTGACAGCTTTGATAGAATCATCAGGCACAGCACAAAAGCCATCCTATCTCTTGGGGCTGTGCCGCCTCGTCAGAGCCTTGATTTGTTCTGGCGGGGCGTTTAAGCTCAATCAACGCTGATGCAGAATGTACCCGCTGAAAGCGGGTTCAAACTTTTAAAAAGCGCCAAAATTGTGCGATTATTGTTACCAAAGTGTAAATATGCTTATAATCGAAACATCGTTACGCATTTGTTCACGATATGTCTTGTTTTTACAATTAAATTTACATTACGGGATAGCATATGGGACAGTCAGAAAACACAGATTTCGAACCCCAGATTTTTGCGGTTCGAACTGCATTGATTTTGCTAACGTCGGCCTTGGAGGACCGTTTCGCGCCTGGTGAGCTGCGTGAGCGTCTTAATCTGCTAATAGAGGAGGCAGATATGCGTGACGTTGAAGCTAAATTCAAAGAAACCAGTTTGTTGCTTGCGACGATGGTGAAAAATCTACCTCAACCTCAACAGCAATCAGAATCGATCATGCGGGAAGTGGTAGCCCGCGAAGCTTGATAACTTAACACTGTTCTCAACTACAGCATAAACGAGGGGGCCACTGAGTGTGACCCCCTCGGTGTTCTGAGTTACGAATTAAGTACGGATTACTGGCATCATGGCTTGTAATAGGGCTGTAAGAATGTTTCCAAAAAGAATTCGATGCCCAACATCATTTTCATGCAATCCATCAGCAAGAAAAACCGTTCCATAAAATTTGAACAGAGAACTATTTGCGTAGCTGTCAATGAAATCAGTACGATGCTTGTCAACCAGTTTGACGATCTCATTGCGTATTTCGACCATCGCAATATCGGTTCTAACATCTGGGTCGGCAGAAGTTACTGCGCTTGGACACATCATGATAGGCAAGTATCCTGTTATGTCTTTGACTTGGTTGATTAGGCCATCGAGACTGATACTCATATCCAGTACGCCCTGACCCCGATCGTTTGTGCCAAGTTGAATGAATGTGAATTCATCATTGGACTGAATCGACTGCGGCCCCAAGTATTCATTCCACTGACCGGATGCCGTACCTATCAAGCCATCATTATTAACTATTATTTTCTTGGTAAATTCAAATCCTTCAAGCTCAAATGACGCAGCCGGGTCGCCGTTGATCAGAGCTATTCGATACGCACCGAATGGGAATGTTAAGGCGGCGCGTTCCTTATTCAACTTGGCAGTCCCGCGCCTGCTGAAGCTTCCCAATAGCGTATCTGTTTTAATGTCACGGAGTTCAATAGTTTGGTCGCGCCTGCTGGTCAGTGAACTTCCAATTGAAAGTTGCCATTGTCGGCACGCAGGTGAAGCGTTTGCGACTTCTGGATCTGCCAGAGTCCATTGCCGTGCGAGAGAAGGGCGACACAGCTTCCATGTCGTGGCCTTCTCGCTGCGCATTGGGCAGACCTTCCGGATAGTAAAGATCAGTTGAAATCATCGTCCCACCCTCGTCAGGTTATAGGTTTGCTCAAGTGCATCAGCCCGGCCGCCGCCGCCACGAATATCTGCGACGAACACATTGACCTCCTCGTTTTCTCCAACCATTCGTTTTTCCGTCTGGCCGGCTTTGTTGGGATTTTCGATGATATTAATGATCGTGCCTCCAACTGGAGATCCGTTGTTGCTCTGCGTGACGTCCTTGTTGCTGACGACATCACCGCGGCTGTTGGGCAGAAGAAACTGGCCTTTGGCCGTGTTCAGGATCTCAGGCATTCCGCCTTCGTTGAGGGGATGAGCACATTAAGATATGCTGGCAAGCCAGATTGGACAAGCAATGACTCTACGGAGCACATTAATCTGGGGTGCCAGCAACGGATTGCCGACGCCACTGAAAAGATGGCTGCGGCCACGGAGAAAATGGCCATCCTCCACGACAAGCTAATACGCGACCTCGCTTGGTACAAAGAGCAATACAACAATGCACGAGTGACCCTTCAATATCAGGGCCGTAGTCATTCCAGCCTCAAGGGGCAGATCACCAAGCTGCGTAACAAGATTCAGGTGATGGCCCAGCCAAACGAATGGACGGAACAGGATGCACTGCTTGAGCTTATCCACCTGAAATTCCAGTCCAATGACATACCTGTGGAGCACATCACGTTGACCAAGGAGGAACTGAAAAGCGTATTTCCGGGGTGGCTGAAATGACGGGCAACGTATGGAGCTGCTGCTCGTGCTGCCCTCGAATCTGCCATTGTGGGCAGCCACGAACGCTTGAAGACTTGGAGCGAATCCGCAGAATACTGGAAACGACAGCCAAACTATGGGAGGTCCCATGGAAAAAATCATGAGCATTAAAGAAGCGGCTGACTATTTAGGTTGCCATTACTCGACGGTTTATGAATGCCGGCACAAGGTAGGTTTTCAGTTGCCGGGCGGAAGAAAATGGTTCGTAAAGCTATCTGCCCTTGAAAATTCCAGACAAAAAAGCAACAATGTTTACCGATTGTCGCTGCAGGTCGAACCGCAAGGAAATAACACATGTCGATCTACACGAACAAGGGATCCCCAATCTGGTGGATTTCTATATCAAGACCAGACAGACCGAGAATTAGACGATCTACTGGCACCGCCGACAAAAAGGCGGCCCAAGAGTATCACGACAAGGTAGCGGCTGAAATTTGGCGCCAGGACAAGATAGGAGAGGCGCCAGAACGACTATTTTCAGATGCTGCCTTGCGTGTTCTCAAAATGTCCAGGGGGCAGAAAGACTATGCCAGTAAGGTTCGTCACATCAGATACTGGCGAAATGCGTTCCAGGGGCGTGCTTTATGCTCTTTAACCGCAGAGGACATATTTAATAGCCTACCGACGCACCAGTTGTATGGTGGGAAGGATAAGCGTAAGCCTCGGTTGTTGTCCCCGGCGACACAAAATCGGTATTTGGCCACAATGTCGCGAATACTGACCGTGGCCGAAGATGCGGGATGGATTGTCAAAAAACCGAAGATAGAAAAGTTCAGGGAGAACCAGGTGCGCGTGCGCTGGATCACCAAGGATCAGGCAAACCTATTTTTGGGCTTTTTTGGAACGCAGTGGATGCGGGATGTTTGCACCTTTGCGCTTTCCACAGGGGCGCGCCGCGGTGAAATCCTGCATCTTGAGTGGTCTCAGGTGGATTTAAAACGGAGTATTGCATGGGTGACGGCCGACAAGGCTAAATCTGGCAAGGCAAGGCCCATCCCGCTCAATGCAGAAGCTGTGGCGATTTTGAAATCAAGGCAAGAAATGGATAAGCAATGGGTGTTTACTCGCGATACAGGAGTGCACACTACAGACATCAACCGCAAGTCTTTTAACCTTGCCGCGAAGAAGGCAGGTCTGAAGGATTTTCATTTTCATGATCTGCGGCATACGTGGGCAAGCTGGCACGTTCAAGCCGGTACGCCGTTGTTTGTGCTCAAGGAAATGGGGGGGGGGGGAATCTTGAAATGGTCAAAAAATATGCCCACTTGAGTGCTGACCATCTGACGATACACGCGAACGGTGTCATGTTTTTGTCAAGGTTGGCACAGAACACCATTGTGTCAAATAAAAAGGCCGCGTGCGAGGCGGCCTAAGTATTTGATATTGCGATAGAATAAAACTGTGTAAATGGTGGCTCTTCCCCGATTCGAACGGGGGACCTGCGGATTATGATTCCGTCGCTCTAACCGACTGAGCTAAAGAGCCATTCTCACAGCTTTCACCTCATAAAGATGAGGTTTCATTCAAACCGGCGCTGTTCCCACAAAACTTGCATGGTTGCAGTGCAATTGAATGAAGCATGAAACTATATCAGGATTTTTCCCCCTGCGCAAGCGTTTATTGCAGCGCACGCAGGATTTTCTGCCCGGCACGTCCGTCCGGCGTCAGCCCAAGCTTGCTTTGCTCTGTTTTGATGGCCTCGCGTGTCTTGCTGCCAATCAGGCCGTCGGGTTCGCCGATATCGTAGCCACGGCTGAGCAAGGCTTTTTGCAGCGTTACCCGGTCGGCGCGTGACAGGCCTGGATCATCAGTTGGCCAGGCGGTGACAAAGGGGCCCGCGCCGCGCAGCCGGTCACTCAGATGTGCAATCGCCAGGGCGTAGCTTTCGGCAGCGTTGTAGCCATAAATCACGTCGAAATTGCGAAATACCAGGAATGCCGGTCCGGCAGCGCCCGCTGGCGTCAGCAGGCCCGCTTTCTGGTTGCCAGAAACACGCGCATCCAGCGGTTGGCCGTCGATCGTCGTGACACCCCGCGCCGCCCATGTCGAGACGGATTTTTTATTGCGCCGACCTTCACCTGCCGTGTTCATGCCGGCAGGCAGGCGTACTTCGAATCCCCAGGGCTGTCCGGTCTGCCAGCCGCCCTTGGCAAGAAAGTTGGCGGTGGATGCCAGCGCATCGGCCGAGTTGTCCATCAGGTCGCGGCGACCGTCACCGTCGAAGTCCACGGCCAGTCGCTCGAACGTGGATGGCATAAATTGCGTGTGCCCGAAAGCACCCGCCCAGGAACCGACCAGGCGTTGGGGCTGGATATCGCCCGATTGCAGAATCCGTAGCGTGGCAAAAAACTCCTTTTGAAAATAGGCTTGTCGACGTCCATAACAGCTGAGCGTGCCTAGCGCCTGCACCAGCGGATATTTACCTTGTGTCTGCCCGAAGTTGCTTTCCACACCCCAGACCGCTACGACGGTTGCGGGGTCTACACCGTACTGTGCCGAGACACGCCGCAATACATCGGCATGGCGGGTCAGGTTGCTTTTGCCTTCACTGATCCGTTGTTCATCGACCAAGCCAGCCAGGTAGTCCCAGATCGGCTGGCGAAATTCCGGCTGGTAATCGAGCTTTTCCAGAATACTCATATCCGGAGTGACACCCTGGGTGAACTGGGCGAAGGATTGCGCGGAAATGCCGGCGCGGGCTGCCTGTGGCTGCAGCTTTTGCATACATGCAGCAAAATCGCTGCCGCTTTGCGCGAACGCTGCACCCGGGATGCCAATTGTCAATAGGATAGTGAGCCGCTGCAGTGAGCGAGAATGGGAACGGCGCGAGCGGCTGATAGGCATGTATACGGCTCCTGATGATGATCAAATCGTGTAATGGATTGAAGTCAAATTCTAACGTATGTGCCATTTTGTTTGTGATTTCATGTGTTTGGCGGAAAACATGGGTAAAATTGACCGCAGTTCGTTAGAATCAGTATCCATAATCCTATTCACTCGTTGAGATTGCATTGTATGAAGTTGAAAGTATTGGCAACGGCTCTGGCACTTCTGGCTACCTCGGCCTGTGTATATGCCGACTCAGAAGCGCTGAACCGTATCGAACGGCTTGAGCAGTCGCAATCCGCGCAGCATCAGCTGCTGGTTCAAAACAGCAGCCCTTCGGCCGATGCTTCTAAAGCGCCGGTCTCGCAGAAGAAGCCCGAGAAAAAAGCGCTGGAACCAACAGTGGATCAGGCCAAGGCTGCCATTATCGTGGCCAATATCCTGACACGCTTTGAGTATGACAAGAAACCGCTGGACGAAAATATGTCACATGCGGTATTCAAGGAATATCTCAAAATGCTGGATCCGGCAAAGCTGTATTTGCTCAAGTCGGACATCAACGAATTCGAACCGGTGCGCCAGAACATTCACACCATGCTGATGACCGGGCGTCTTGCGCCGGCGTTTGCCATGTTTGAAAAGTACCGCGATCGGGTCGAGCAGCGCTTCGATCATGCCCTGGCCTTGCTGGATAAGCCTTTTGACTTTGATATTGAAGAATCCTTCGATCTGGATCGCAAGAAAGCCGAATGGGCAACTTCCGAAGAGCAGATCAACGATTTGTGGCGCAAGCGGATCAAGAACGATTATCTGCGTTTGAAACTGGCGGGTAGTAAAGACAGCGTGATTGTTGAGAAACTCAAAAAGCGCTATATCAACAATCGCAACCAGATCATGCGCATGAACGGTGAAGACGTTGCCGAGATGTTCCTGAATGCCTACGGAAACAGTACCGATCCACATACGTCATATTACAGTCCCAGCTCTGCGAAAAATTTCGACGTACAAATCAGTCTGTCGGTTGATGGCATTGGCGCTGTTTTGCAAAAGCGCGATGAATACGGACAAATCCGTGAGGTGGTGCCGGGCGGCCCGGCGGCCAAATCCGGCAAGCTCAACCCCGGCGATCGCATTGTGGCCGTTGGCCAGGGCGAATCGGGCCCCATGGAAGATGTGGTCGACTGGCGCCTGGATGACATCGTCAAGCTGATTCGTGGCAAGCGCGGTACGACCGTGCGCATCGAGATTATTCCGGCCGAAAGGGGCATGGAAGGCAAGCACACCACCGTTTCCATTGTTCGTCAGAAAGTAACCATGGAAGACCAGGCTGCCCGTTATCGCATCTTTGAGGCGGGTACTGACGGGGACAAGCGCAAGGTCGGTATCATCACGATCCCCAGTTTCTATGAAGATTTTGATGCGAAAGCACGTGGCGAAAGCAATTACAAAAGCCTGACCCGCGATGTCCGGTTGATTCTTGAAAAGCTTGACAAGGAAGGCGTGGACGGCGTTCTGCTTGATCTGCGCAACAACGGTGGCGGCTCGCTGAGCGAAGCGGCCAACCTGAGTGGTCTGTTCCTGGGTGGTCCCAATCCGATTGTGCAGGTCAGCACCGCCGAGGGAACCACTTCCAATGTCCGCAGTGCGACGGGAAAAATTGTTTGGAACAAACCGGTAGGGGTCATGGTCAATCGCATTTCGGCCTCTGCATCGGAAATTTTTGCCGCGGTTATCCAGGATTATGGCCGTGGTGTCGTCATTGGCGACCCGACGTGGGGTAAAGGTTCGGTACAAACTATTCGTGGTCTGGATGAATTCCTGCGCCGACATGAAGGCGAGGAACTGGGTTCGCTCAAATGGACCATCCAGAAATTCTTCCGTGTCAACGGCAGCTCCACGCAGGAAAAGGGTGTGGTGCCCGATATCGTATTCCCATCGGCCTTTGATCCGACCGAGCTGGGCGAGTCCAGCTACGAGAACGCCATGCCATGGAGCAAGATCGCCCCGACCAAGTACAGCGGATACGATTCGCTTGCCGAAAAAATCGGACCACTCAAAACCATGCACGAGCAGCGCACGCAGCAATCGGACAGCTGGAAGCTGTTGCTTGACGAACTGGCATACGCCCGCAAGACGTCCGACAAGAAAGTTATTTCACTGCGTTATGCCACGCGTCTGGAAGAACGCGAAAAAATGTCCATGGAGCAGTCGCAGTTTGAAGAGCGCCGCAAAAAACTGGGTGAATCCGATGTTAATTCATTCCGCCTGGATGATGGCCTGGCAGCAGGGGAAGGCAACCTGACCCAGGAGCTGGCGGATGAGAAAAAACGCAAGGAAAGCCTGGATATTGCGATCAAGGAAGCAGCCAACATCGTGGCGGATCTGGCAAAACAGAAGTAGTCCTTCGGCGCATTCAGTTACAACGATTCACAACTCGCGCAGACAGACATATCGCATTTACCCGTACGATATGTCTGTTTTTGCAATCGAGCAGGCAGATACCCGTGCTGATCCCGTTTATAAAGCTGATGCAGTGTGCATTCATCGTAGCTATGTTGACTGCCTTTTCCCTGGACGTGGCTGGCGCCCAGGAGTCTTCCACACGCCCCGCGCTGACCGTGACGGTTCAGACAGTCAATTCCACTAAAATCACTCCAGGTTTCGGGGCTACCGGCAATATTCGCGCCTGGCACGATGCCAGCGTCAGCGCCCAGACCAGCGGTCTTCGGCTCAAGGCCCTGTATGCCGACGTGGGCGACAGGGTAAAAGCAGGGCAGATGCTGGCCGAGTTTGAAGATACCTCCAGTCGCGGCGATCTGACCCAAGCCCAGGCGCGCTTGCGACAGGCTCAGGCTTCGCTGGATACGGCCAAGCGCAATGCGGACCGCATTCGGAAAATCCGAGGCAGCGGCGCCATCAGTCAATCTGAAGTGGATCAGGCTCTGTCGGGTGAAAAAAATGCCCTGGCCGATGTCACTGCAGCCAGGGCGGCATTGGAAACCCAGACGCAACGCAGCTCTTACACGAAATTGCTGGCGCCCTCCGATGGCGTCATCTCGGTGCGCAACGCGGTCATCGGTGCGGTGGTCAATCCTGGTCAGGAAATTTTTCATCTGATTGTCGATAACCGCCTGGAGTGGCAGGCGCAACTGGGCATGCGCAATCTCATGCAGATCAGTGAAGGGATGCCGGTGCAGGTTGTGTTACCGAATGACAGCAGGGTGGCCGGTCGAGTGAGACAGATCGGGCCCACACTGGATGAGCAGACGCGCCAGGGCATCGTTTATGTTGATCTGGCATCCGATCCGCAATTGCGGGCAGGCATGTTCCTGCGTGGCCGTTTCGAGCTGCCTCCCAGACAGGGACTGACCGTGCCACGTCAGGCGCTGGTGCTGCGCGATGGATTCAATTTTGTTTTTGTGCTTGGGGACGACAACAAGGTCGCACAAACCAAAGTGCAAATTGGTGGCGCGGCCAACAATACGATAGAGGTGACTGCGGGCCTGCGCGAAGGAGACCGGGTTGTGACGCAAGGTGCGGCGTTTCTGAATGACCAGGATACGGTGCGGGTGGTCGACGCGGCAGCGCCGCAGCCTGCTGCGGGCGCGATTCGCGAACCCGCGCCGGACAGCGTACCGGATTCCCCGGCTGCATCCGAAGCCAGTCCCGCCGGGAACTGAACATGAACGTTTCTGCATGGTCTATAAAGAATCCGTTGCCGGCATGCATGCTGTTTGTACTGCTGACGCTGATGGGGCTGTATGCGTTTCATGCCATGCGGATCCAGAATTTTCCCGATATCGATCTGCCTACTGTAGTTGTCACGACCGTCTTGGAGGGGGCGACGCCAAGCCAGCTGGAGAATGATGTTGCCCGCAAGATCGAAGATAACCTGGCAACGGTGCAAGGCATAGACCATGTCTTTAGTACCTTGCAGGATGGCGTCGCTACGATTACTGCGCAGTTTGAACTGGAAAAGCCGATACAGGAAGCGGTCGATGATGTGCGTTCGTCGGTCGCATCGGTGCGCAATGATTTGCCGGCAAACACCGAGGAACCCATCGTAACCAAACTGGACCTGGCGCAGCAGCCGATCCTGGCATTCACCGTCAGCTCCACACGTCGTGATGTGACGGATGTGTCCTGGCTTGTGGACAATACCATTGCCCGCAAACTGCTCACTGTCTCTGGTGTTGGCAAGGTCAGCCGGGTTGGCGGGCGCGATCGGCAGGTTCGCGTAGATATGGACCCGGTGCTGTTGCAGGGGCTGGGCGCGACGGTTGCCGATGTTTCCCGGCAACTTAAATCTGTGCAGCAGGAGCAGTCGGGGGGGAAGGCCGAGCTTGGCCTTCAGAAGCAGCCCATTCGCACGCTGGGCGCCGTCAAAAGCGCGGCAGAGCTAGATGATTTGCGCATTCCCCTGAGCAACGGCAAAGTCATTACATTGAGCGAAGTGGCCACGGTCCGGGACAGTTTTGCCGATCCGGTCACCGCCGCGTTCCTGGATGGTAAACCTGTCGTGGCATTTGAAGTGGCACGCAGTCGCGGGGCGGGGGAGGTTGATGTCGGACGAGGCGTGATGCAGGCGCTGGAGCAGATTAAAGCCGAGTATCCCGATCTGACCTTCCGGACGGCATTCGATATGGTGGAGCCGGTTCAGTCTGAATATGACGGGGCCATGCATATGCTGTACGAGGGCGCGTTGCTGGCGGTGCTGGCCGTCTGGCTGTTTTTGCGCGATATCAGAGCGACCTTGGTATCGGCCGTCGCTTTGCCCTTGTCCATCATACCGGCATTTGTCGGCATGTATTTCTTTGGCTTTACGATCAATGGTGTCACGCTGCTGGCCCTGTCGCTGGTGGTTGGTATTCTGGTAGATGACGCCATTGTCGAGGTCGAGAACATCGTGCGGCACCTGCAGTCAGGTAAGTCTCCCTATCGCGCGGCGATGGAGGCGGCCGATGAAATTGGTCTTGCCGTCGTGGCCACTACTTTTACCCTGATTGCCGTGTTTTTGCCAACGGCATTTATGAGCGGCATTGCCGGCAAGTTCTTCAAGCAATTTGGCTGGACGGCCGCTATGGCCGTCTTTGCCTCCCTGGTTGTTGCCCGTATGCTCACGCCCATGATGTGTGCCTACATTTTGAAAGGCAAGAAACAGGCGCCCAAAGATCCGGGGTGGATGAGGCTGTATATGAAGTGGGTAGACCGCTCGCTGCGTCATCGATGGGTTACCGTATTTATTGCCGGTCTGTTTTTTGTCGGTTCGATCGTTATTATTCCGCTGCTGCCTACGGGCTTCATGCCTGCCGATGATCTGTCCCAAACCCAGGTCTATGTCGAAATGCAGCCAGGTACGCCATTGGCACAAACCGAGAAGACGGCCGAGCGGGTGCGCCAGCTGGTCATGGAGAATCCGTCGGTGCAGTCGGTGTATACCAGTATCGGTGGCGGGGCTGCGGGCGGCGACCCGTTTGCCGGCGGCCAGACTCAGGAAGAGCGCAAGGCCACGCTGACTGTGCTGCTGAAGCCGCGTAACGAGCGCCCGGTAAAGCAGGAGGTTGAGGCAGATATTCGCAGGCGCCTGGAAGTCGTTCCGGGCGTGCGCCTCAAAGTGGGGCTGGGCGGCTCTGGAGAGAAATATATGCTGGTGCTCTCAAGCGAGCAGCCTGATGTTCTGATGCAGACTGCGCTGCAGGTCGGACGGCAATTGCGGTCGATAGAGGGCCTGGGCAATATCTCTTCTTCGGCCAGCCTCATACGCCCGGAAATAGAAGTGCATCCGCGTTTCGATGATGCGGCGCAACTGGGTGTCACCAGCGCCGCGATGGCCGATACCTTGCGTGTTGCCACGGCCGGCGACTTTGAAGTGGCATTGTCCAAACTCAACCTGGATCAACGACAGATTCCGATTGTCGTTGCGCTGGAAAAATGGGCAATCAAAGACCTGGATTTCATCGAAAATTTACGCGTGCCCGGCGCAAATGGGCCGGTGCCGTTAAGCAGCGTGGCCGATGTGCGCCTGGGCGGTGGTCCGGCGGTCATCAATCGCTATGATCGGGCTCGTAATATTACGTTTGAAATAGAACTTTCGGGCATTGCGCTGGGCGATGTGGTCAAGCAGGTCAGGCAATTGCCTGCCATGAAAGCGTTGCCCGCCAGCGTGTCAGTCATCGATATTGGCGATGCAGAGGTCATGGAAGAATTGTTCCAGAGTTTTGGGCTGGCGATTGTCATTGGGATTGTCTGCATTTATATCGTCCTTGTGCTGCTTTTCAAGCAGTTCCTGCAGCCCTTGACCATCCTGGCCGCGTTGCCGCTATCGCTGGGCGGCGCGTTCGTGGGTTTGTTGCTGGCCGACAAGAGCTTTTCAATGCCGTCGCTGATCGGTCTGATTATGCTTATGGGTATCGCGACAAAGAACTCGATTCTGCTGGTGGAATATGCCATTCTGGCGATCAAAGAGAAGGGCATGACGCGCCTGGAAGCGCTTGCCGACGCATGCCACAAGCGGGCCCGTCCGATCTTAATGACCACCCTTGCCATGGGCGCCGGCATGGTTCCTCTGGCGGTAGGCTGGGGTACTGCGGATCCGGCCTTTCGTTCACCCATGGCCATCGCTGTGCTGGGCGGGCTGATTACATCCACGTTTCTGAGCCTGTTGGTGATTCCGGCAGTATTCCTGATTGTTGATGATGTGAGTGGTTTTTTCCGGCGCCATACTGGTAAATTGTTCAATGATCCGGAGTGAGATGTGGCAGCCGCAGTGCATGTCGCACTCGCACTGCGATAAAGCGGCCCGGTGGCGTGTCTGCGCGCGTATAACAACGGGTAGAATGGTGCAGACACCAGCCGGATCTGGCAAAGGACAACACGATAGGGCTTGACAATGGTAACCGTACAATGAAAATTGTGCTTCTCGGCAAAACCGGCCAGGTGGGGCGGGCGTTGCAATCTGCGCTGGCGCCGTTGGGACAGGTTATCGCGCCAGGCAGGCCAGAACACGGGGCCGGGCTAAGCGCAGTGCCGGTTGAGGTGCCTAACCTGCATGGATCGTGGCAGGCGGATTTGCTCGACCCGGCGCAATTGTTCGAGCGCACGCTTGCCTTATCGCCTGATGTAATTGTCAATGCTGCCGCCTACACGGCCGTTGATGAGGCCGAGCAAAATGAGGCCACGGCCATGGTGGTCAACGCCGAAGCGCCTGCTGCATTGGCGCGGGCGGCGGCCCAATGCGGCGCCCTGTTGATTCATTATTCCACTGATTACGTTTTTGACGGCACGGGAACGCGGCCCTGGATCGAGGCTGATGTGGCCAGGCCGATCAATATTTACGGACGCAGCAAACTGGCGGCAGACCACGCTATCATGCACAGTGGCTGCAGGCACCTGATCTTTCGCACCAGTTGGGTATATAGCCGCCAGGGCCGGGGCTTTCTGCAGCAGATGATGCAACTGGCCTTGAGCCGTCATTGCTTGCGCGTGGTGAGCGATCAGATTGGCGCGCCGACCAGTGCATGTCTGATCGCTGATATTACTGCAGCAGCAATTGATAAATATCGCAGCCATCCTGCGACAATTGAAGACGGCTTATATCATTTGGCAGCCAACGGACAGACCAACTGGTTTGATTATGCCTGCCATATTTTTGCACGCATGCGGGCCAATGGGCTGGATCTGCCGCTTGATCGCGTCGTGCCGGCCAGTACCCTGGAATATGGCAGCCCTGCGCGACGGCCTTTGAATAGCAGGCTGGACACCGGCAAGCTGGTCAGTGCTTTTGGCCTGTCGTTGCCCGGCTGGCAGCAGGGCGTTGACGCTACTGTGGACGCCTTATGCGAGGGCCCCCAGGATGGTCATTTTCTATTTTGATGCGGAAGCTGCAATAGCTGGTTTCAGATCATAGAAAATCTTGCCCGCGTCAATAAATTTATACAGCATGCTCTCGACACTGACAGCCTGGCCCTGCTGGTTCTGCGCGTGCATGGACTCGAGCATCTCCTGCAATAAAGCGATAAATGACGACACCAGCGTCGTATCCATGCTCCAGTAGCTGTTGGAAAACTGCAGCGCCAGCGCACCGGCAGCATTGGCGGCCAGAGTTGCGTTGGGAAACACGTAACGCCCCTGGGCTCTGTCGGCAAAGTGCACGGTATCGGTTAGCGCTGACACCAGTTGTACACCGGGCGACATTTTGAATACTCTTTTGAACGGCTTGTACAGGTCGTGGTGTTGCCCGACTTGCAGAAACCATAGCAGGCAGGTCAGTTCACTGAAGGCGGCAATCGCCTGATTGCTGCCCAGATTGCGATCAAAGCCCTGAATCTGTTCGTTGCCCGCGTAACTCATGAGATAGTCCACCTGCTCAATCAAGGCATCATGCTGTGGTTGAGACAAGGGATAAGCAGAATACTCCACGAGTGCGATGCGCGACCCGGGCGCGTGGGTATTGATGCTGGCGATTGTAGCCAGCAGATTGTCATAGCTTTGCGCTGATTGACCGCCGGCGGTTAGCGCCTGACTGTTACCGTGCGCGGGGTCGTCCGATGCGTCGATGCCGGCCGAATGACCGGCTTGCTGCTGGTCTGCGTTGCCCGCATAAGGCGCGTTGGTGGCGCTGGTAATAATGAAAAGCGCGTTTGTGCTAGTATCTGTCATGAGTAGGTGCCCCGGATGCCATAGCCCGGAATAATGCCAAGTAAACCGGCTATTTTAGCAAGTTACGCAACCTTGGGCGGCCTCAAGCGCAACTACAGGGTAAATGGGCGACTATCCAGCCAGCGCAATTGCTCGCCGGCCGGCGCCTCTGACGACCCCCTCGGAATTCTTTTATATATGAACGACATCAGCCAGATCGAAAATCGTGTGCGCCATTGGCTTGAAAAAGCGGTTATCGGCCTCAATCTTTGTCCTTTCGCCAAAAGCGTCTATGTGAAAGACCAGGTGCGGATTGCCATTTGCCAGGCGCAGGACAGGCACGCGCTAACGGCGCAGCTATACGAGGAATTGCAGTTGCTGGCGAGCACGCCGGCGCAGCAGACAGACACGACGCTGCTGGTGGTGCCCTGTTTGTTCGAGCAGTTCAGTGACTTTAACGACTATCTGGATATTGCCGAAGCGGTGCTCGATGAACTGGAACTGGTTGGTGAAATACAGCTTGCCAGTTTTCATCCTTTTTACCAGTTCGCCGATACCGAGCCAGACGACGTGAGCAATTATACAAACCGCGCACCCTATCCCATTTTGCATCTGTTGCGCGAAGATAGCCTGGATAAGGCGGCGGAGCAGTACCCGGATGCCAGTGTGATTTTCCAGCGCAATGTCGCGGTGGTCCGGGAGCTGGGCGTCGATGGGTGGCGCCGGCTGTTGCAGGATGATCAGGAGTAACCTGTTGAAATGCAATAGCTTTTCTGGTGGTTCAGCTATTGTGGATTGCCTATAGTTTGTGGTATTATGTAATCTAAGCTGTATATCTGGTTGACTGAATGTTTTCTGGACGCGGGTTCGACTCCCGCCGTCTCCACCAACAGTGTATTTGCTGCTGCACCCGCAAGGCGGGTTCAAGTATGCTGTTGATGGGGACGCCATGGTTTCGACAGGAAAAGATAGGAAGATCGGCAGCCGGTAGGCGATGACCGTAAATCAAGCAAAACCTTTAAATGCAAATGACGAAAGTTACGCATTAGCAGCCTAATATTGGCTAGCTAGGAGCTTTATCCACTTGGCAACAGAACGGATAAAAAAGGGAGCTTCGGCTCCCTTTTTCATTGCATGGCACACGTCTGATGCCATTACTGGCGGTTGCCTGTTATGGCGAAGCGGTGCATTAGAATCTGCTCCATGAACGGGGCCGCGTCCCGTTCATGCCGGATACCAGCTCTTTAGCGGATTTCGTAAAGATAAAGTTCAACTCGCCGGTTTACGGCGCGTCCCTGCGCCGTCGTATTGCTCATCAGCGGGTCAATCGATCCTCGGCCTTCGAGCTCAATCAGCACACTTTTAACATTGCGTTGAATCAGATAATTGGCTACGGCAGTGGCTCGAGTGATCGACAATGTCTGATTGGTAACCGAGTCTCCCTGAGAGTCTGAATGGCCGACTACCTTTATACGTAAGTAGGGCGACTGGGAGAATGCGCCTGCCACCGCGTTGAGCACCGGTTTCATCTTGTTGTTCAGGCGTGCGCTGCCACCACGAAAGGTCGTTCCTCCGGGTAAAATCACGCGCAGGCTGCCATCGCGCACGCGATTGACCTGGATGCCAAGATTTTGCGAATCGGAGGCGCGAATCTGCCCGATAAGTTCATTCCAGTTGCTCGGCGTGGTCACGCTGCGCTGTGTTACTGGCAGTCCACTGGTGTCAACGGCAATGCCACCACCCGGATCGTCCGCACCGCCGTTGCCGAAAGAAGCACAGGCAGTTAGCAGCAATCCGGCCGTGGCGATCACCGTGGCCCGTATAAACGCGCTCAGTTTCATGATTTTCCTATACTTGCCTGTTCTTTGATTTTTACGACGGCATCCCATACATCTTCAGGCATGAGTGCAATCTGATCCGCATCCCAGGCCTTTACTTCATTGGCATCAACGCAATAGCCATAAGCGGCGGCAACGGTTGGCATGCCAGCTGCCTTGCCTGCGATGATATCACGTTCGTCATCACCTACATAGATACAGGTTTCGGGTGCAACCCCGGCCAGTTTTGCGGCGTGCAGCAGCGGCGCCGGGTGCGGTTTGGAGTAGGCAAGCGTGTCACCGCAGACATTGGCTGCGCTGCGATCGGTCAGTTGCAGATAATCAAACATTGGCAGCGACAGGGCTTCGGCCTTGTTGGTTACGATACCCCAGCGCAGGCCTGACTCTTCCAGCTTGCCGAATAACTGTTCAATACCCGGAAAAAGCGTGGTGTTGCGTGTCATGCAGGCGCGGTAGTCGTCGAGAAATCGCAAGCGCGTCGGTTCGTACTCTTCGTCGTCCGGGGTAAGCGCCAATGCCACACGCAGCAGCCCGCGCGCGCCCTGGGATGCGACACAGCGCAGCATCTCGTAGGGAAGTGGCGGCATGCCCCGATACTGGCGCTGCAGATTTGCAGCGTGGGCCAGGTCAGGGGCGCTGTCGGCCAGCGTACCGTCAAAGTCGAAAAGCACAGTGGTGATCATTTGTAGGTCGCCATCAGATAGTTGACCGAAGTGTCGTTGCTCAGGGAGTAGATATCGGTAATGGGGTTATATTGCATGCCTTTCATGGACATGGGCTCCAGTCCCGCTGCGCGAGCGCTGGCAGCCAGCTCGCTCGGGCGGATAAAGCTGCTGTGGGTGTGCGTATTGCGTGGAAGCAGATTAAGCACGTACTCGGCGCCAACGATGGCGAACAGAAATGATTTGAAATTGCGATTCAGCGTTGAAAAAAACACCAGTCCGCCCGGTTTGACCAGGGTGGCGCAGGCCCGGACAATGGAACCCGGGTCTGGCACATGTTCAAGCATTTCCATGCAAGTCACGATGTCGTACTGTGCAGGCCGCTCGCCGGCGATCTGCTCTGCGCTGATGTTTTGGTATTCCACTTGCACGCCGCTTTCCAGGCCGTGCAGGCGCGCCACGTTCAGGGACTTTTGCGCCAGATCGATACCGGTGACCGATGCGCCGCTGGCAGCCATGCTTTCGGCAAGAATGCCGCCGCCGCAGCCGACGTCAATGATTGACTTGCCCTCCAGGCCGCCGGCCAGGGACGAGATCCATTCCAGGCGCAGTGGGTTGATGGCGTGCAGGGGCTTGAACTCACTGGTGGGGTCCCACCACTTTGCCGCAAGATCGCCAAATTTATCCAGTTCGGCCTGACTGGCATTGACGGGCAGGGAAGATGGCGTGCTGGTCTGTGACATAGGCAGTGGTGAAAGTGATACCGTGTATATATGAGAGTGATAGCTGCATTTTACACCACTGGCGACCGATGGGGCGGCAAGCCGTGGCGGCAGGCCCAGACAGCACACCGGAAGCAATCGGCCAGACGTAAAAAAGGCTCCTTAATGGAGCCCTTTTTACTGCTACTAGGAGCCTTTTTGCAGGAGACGCTGGATTAGCGGCGTGTACCTACGATTTCGATCTCTACGCGACGGTTTTTAGCACGGCCTTCGCGAGTTGTGTTTGAGGCAACTGGTTGTGTTTCGCCACGGCCGGAAGCAATGATCTGGTCAGCAGGAACACCACGGGAGATCAGGTAGTTCTTGACTGAAGCAGCACGGCGCTCAGACAGTTTCTGGTTGTAAGCATTGGTACCAACGGAATCGGTATGACCAGTAGCGATCAGAGATTCCAGGTTCAATTGAGTAACTTGCTGGGCAACTTGATCCAGAATGTTACGGCCTTCTGGTTTGAGTGTTGCTTTGTCGAAGTCGAAGAATGTATCAGCGTTGAAGGTTACTTTGTTGGCAACGACTTCAGCTTGAGGAGCGCCACAACCTTGAGCTGCGGTTGCGGGTGTCCAGAAATTGTCGCGCCAGCAGTGTTCATTCGTGCCGTTCATCCAGACCAGACCGTATGGATTAACCCAGTTATCGACGGTTTGCGCTGATGCTACACCTGACGTTGCGGCTGCAACAACGGCGAATGCCAATGCGAATTTAGAGGGTTTGTTCATGTTTCTCCTCGTTGAGCTTGATAGCTAAAAGTTGACTCGCAGCGAAACCCGCCGCAGATTGAAATTCAGGGTCAGTATAGCAACGCTTGGATATGGATTCAAAGGGTTGCACTAGTTTTCCCTTGTTCGTGGTTCAATCTTAAGCGATTTTTGAAGTCTTTGCCGAGACTAAGTCCTACATTTTTAAGGGAACTTTCCAATATTGTCTCTTATGCACCAAATTTGTTGGATTTCAACCACAAACCGTGTTTCAAATTTGCTGCAAATGCCCGTTGTACGAAGCAAGCACCTGAAAGAAATGAAAAATTAAAGCCCAATACTTAAAGTAAAGTCTCAAATGTACAAAGTGGTCATAAATGTTCACATTACGCATGTTCCGGTGCGCTGAACGGGCTGTAACAATGATAGAATGACGGATTCGCCCCGCGTGCGAGACCGGAAAACGCCTGCCGGATTTTCTGACGTTGTATCAAATCAAAATAAGTTATGAGTACTATGGATTCTTTTGCCAGGGAAACCCTGCCAATATCGCTAGAAGAGGAAATGCGCCGCAGCTATTTAGATTACGCCATGAGCGTAATTGTCGGCCGGGCGCTTCCCGATGTCAGGGACGGGCTAAAGCCTGTGCACCGCCGGGTGTTGTTTGCCATGCACGAGTTGAACAACGACTGGAACCGGGCCTACAAGAAATCCGCTCGTATTGTCGGGGATGTTATCGGTAAGTATCACCCCCACGGCGACCAGGCGGTATATGACACCATCGTACGCATGGCGCAGGACTTTTCCCTGCGCTATATGTTGGTAGACGGGCAGGGTAACTTCGGGTCGGTTGACGGCGATAGCGCTGCCGCCATGCGTTATACCGAAATCCGCCTGGCTAAAATCGCGCACGAGCTGCTGGCCGATATTGATCAGGAAACGGTCGATTTTGGCCCGAACTACGATGGCAGTGAGCAGGAACCGCTGTTGCTGCCTTCGCGCGTACCGAATCTGCTGATCAACGGCAGCTCGGGTATCGCCGTGGGCATGGCAACCAATATACCTCCGCATAATCTGAGCGAAGTCATCGACGGCTGTCTGTATTGCCTGCGCAATCCCGGCTGCACCCTGGAGGAGCTGATCGAACTGATTCCTGCCCCCGATTTTCCTACCGGCGGCATTATCTACGGTATGACCGGCGTACGCGAGGGTTATCGTACAGGACGCGGGCGTGTCGTGATGCGGGCCAAAACCCATTTCGAGGACATGGAAAAGGGTAATCGTCAGTCCATCATCGTTGACGAGCTGCCATACCAGGTCAATAAAAAGACGCTGCAGGAACGCATTGCAGAGCTGGTCAATGAAAAGAAAATCGAAGGTATCTCCGATATTCGCGATGAGTCCGACAAGGACGGCATGCGTCTGGTCATTGAGCTGAAGCGCGGCGAAGTCCCCGAGGTCATTCTGAACAATCTGTTCAAACATACGCAACTGCAGGATACCTTCGGTATCAACATGGTTGCGCTGGTGGAAGGACAACCGCGACTGCTTAACCTGAAGCAGATGGTCGAGTACTTCCTCAGCCACCGCCGGGAAGTGGTCACGCGTCGCACGGTATTTCAATTGCGCAAAGCGCGTGAGCGCGGGCATTTGCTGGAAGGTCTGGCCGTTGCGCTGGCCAATATCGATGAATTCATTGCGATCATCAAGGGCGCACCCACGCCTCCAGTGGCCAGACAGGAACTGATGGCGCGCAACTGGGATTCTTCGCTGGTGCGCGAATTGCTGCTACGGGCAGACGATGGCAGCGTACTGGGAGGCAGTGCCGCCTATCGTCCGGAAACCCTGGCCGATATTTTCGGGCTGCAGAGCGATGGACTGTATCGTTTAAGCGACATCCAGGCCCAGGAAATTCTGAATATGCGTCTGCAACGCCTGACCGGGCTCGAGCAGGACAAGATCGTCAATGAATACCGTGGCATCATGGACACCATTGCCGATTTGCTGGATATCCTGGCCAAGCCCGAGCGGATTACCTCGATTATTTCCGACGAGCTGGTTGCCATCAAGGCCGAATTCTCCACCAACGCCAAAGATGTGCGGCGCTCCGAAGTGGTCATGAATGCGACCGAGCTGGATACGGAAGACCTGATCACGCCTGCCGACATGGTGGTTACGCTATCCAATAGCGGTTATATCAAAAGTCAGCCCTTGTCCGAATACCGTGCCCAGAAGCGGGGCGGTCGCGGCAAGCAGGCGACGGCTATGAAAGAAGACGACTGGATTGATCAGTTGTTTATCGCCAACACTCACGATTTTCTGTTGTGTTTCTCCGATCGCGGCCGGGTTTACTGGCTCAAGGTCTGGGAAGTGCCTCAAGGCACGCGCGGTTCTCGCGGACGCCCGATTGTCAATATGTTCCCGTTGATAGACGGCGAAAAAATCACGGTTGTCCTGCCGGTGCGTGAGTTTTCCGACACCAGCTTTGTGTTCATGGCAACGTCTCGCGGCACGGTCAAGAAAACCCCGCTGTCCGATTTTTCCAATCCGCGCAAGGCAGGTATTATCGCCGTGGCGCTGGACGAAGGCGATTATCTGATCGGTGCTGATCTGACTGACGGCGAACACGACGTTATGTTGTTCTCGGACGCGGGCAAGGCCGTACGCTTTGACGAAAATGACGTGCGTCCAATGGGCCGCACCGCCCGTGGCGTGCGCGGCATGAATCTGGACGGCGATCAGCAGGTTATTTCGCTGCTGGTGGCCGGTGACGAGTCACAAAGCGTGCTTACCGCAACCGAAAATGGTTACGGCAAGCGCACCTCTATTTCGGAATATACGCGCCACGGCCGTGGCACCAAGGGCATGATCGCTATCCAGACCAGCGCCCGCAATGGCAAGGTCGTGGGTGCTGTCCTGGTGAATCCATCAGACGAAATCATGCTGATCACCACCGGTGGCGTCCTGGTTCGTACCCGAGTCTCGGAAGTGCGGGAAATGGGCCGTGCGACACAGGGCGTCACGTTGATCAGCGTCGATGACGGCAGCAGCTTGTCAGGCGTACGGCGTGTGGTGGAAAGCGATGCCGATGTTGATGCGGATATAGATGCCGATGAGACAGACGCAGCACAGTTGCCTGCCGCTGGGCAGCCGGATTTGCCAGCCGATGACAGTAACACGCCGTCGGGCGATGATTCAGGCCCGGCGACACCGGATACCGATACAGAGGCCTGATTTTTTCAGAGTAAATCACCTTAATTTCAGGGTTAATAATGGGTACGCAATTTTGGAATTTTTCGGCCGGGCCGGCTGTCCTGCCCAAGCCTGTTCTGGAGCAGGCAGCTGCCGAAATGCTCGACTGGCGCGGCAGCGGCATGTCGGTCATGGAAATGAGTCACCGGGGCGCCGAATTTACGCAAATATGCGACGAGGCTGAAGACGATCTGCGCACCCTGTTGGGTATCTCCGACGACTATGCCGTGATTTTCATGCAGGGTGGCGCTACGGCAGAAAACGCCATTGTCCCGATGAACCTGATCGCGCGTAATCCGTCCAATAGTGCCGATTACGTCCTGACCGGCAGTTGGTCAGTCAAGTCGCATAAAGAGGCGCAACGCTATGGCAATGCGCGGGTGGCTGCTGCTGCCGATACAGACCGGCAGATCGATGGCGTAACGTATGGTGCCTGGAGCTGGGTGCCGCCGCTGGATTCCTGGCGGGTACAGCCGGATGCTTCTTATTTGCACTATTGCAGCAATGAGACCATTGGCGGTGTGGAAATTGCACAGATGCCTGACATGCAGGCATTGGGCGTACCCGATGTGCCGCTGGTGCTTGATGCCTCATCGCATTTCCTGTCTCGCCCGCTGGATGTTTCCCAAACCGGCATGGTGTATGCGGGCGCGCAGAAAAATGCGGGCCCCGCTGGCGTGACCATGGTGATTGTGCGCAGAGACATGCTGGGCCATGCGCTCGCGTGCACACCGTCGGCCTTCGATTATGTGAACGTGGCAAAAGAGCGCTCCCGCTACAACACGCCACCAAGCTACGGTATTTACATTTGCGGGCTGGTGTTCAAATGGCTGCTCGAACTGGGCGGACTGGCCGAGATCGAAAAGCGCAATCTGGCCAAATCGCAAGCCCTGTATGCTCAGATAGACAGTAGCGACTTTTACGCTAATCCCATACAGCCGGCGTTCCGTTCCCGCATGAATGTGCCGTTTACGCTGGCCAGTGAGCAGTTGACCAGCCAGTTTCTGAAAGAAGCTGCGCAACATCGCCTGCTAGCTCTGAAAGGGCACAAGTCCGTTGGCGGTGTGCGTGCATCCATCTATAACGCAATGCCTATGGAAGGCGTTACAACACTCATAGACTTCATGAAAGAGTTCGAGCGCACGCATGGATAATTCACTACAGGATGCGCTCAAACCGCTGCGCGACAAAATTGATCAGATTGACCGCGATATTCTTGACCTGCTTAATCAGCGGGCGCAAACGGCCATCGACGTAGGTCGGGTCAAGTACGAGCATCAGGCCGACAGCGCCGTGCTCAAACCCGAACGTGAAGCCCAGGTCATCCGGCGCCTTCAGGAGCTCAATCGCTACGGTACCTTTACCGAAACGGGTGTGCGGGCCGTCTGGGCGGAAATCATTTCGGTTTGCCGGGGCCTGGAAAAAGGACTGACAGTGGCCTATCTTGGCCCGGAAGGGTCATTTTCCGAGCAGGCTGCCATGGAGTTCTACGGCCATTCTGTCCAGGCGCTGCCGTGTCCGTCCTTTGACGAGGTGTTTCGTGCCGTCGAGGCAGGGCAGGCCGATGTCGGCATGGTGCCGGTTGAAAACTCCACCGAAGGGGCTGTCAACAGGACACTGGATCTGTTTCTCAATTCTACCGTCAGGGTGCATGGGGTTCGTTCCATTCCCATCCGTCACTGTCTGATGAGCCAGCATGGCACCATGGACGGCGTCAAAAGCATCATGGCGCATCCGCAGGCGCTGGCGCAGTGCCAGAAGTGGCTCTCGCAACATCATCCGACGCTCGAGATCGTGCCGGCAGCCAGCAATTCCGAGGCGGCCAGACATGCGGCTCAGGACGAAAGCGTTGCGGCAATTGCCGGCGAAACTGCCGCTGTTTTCTGGAATCTCGGGCTGGTGGCTTCCGGTATCCAGGACGATGCCAATAACAAGACCCGCTTTCTGGCCATTGGCAATATCGAAACGGCGCCCAGCGGACGCGATCAGACCAGCCTGATTTTTGCGGTACCCAATCGCGTCGGCGCGGTATACGAGATGATCAGCCCCTTTGCGCGCAATGGCGTGTCGATGACCCGTTTCGAATCCCGGCCGGCACGCACCGGTCAGTGGGAATACTATTTTTATGTCGATGTGTTGGGCCACTGTTCTGACGAGAACGTGGCACGGGCGCTGGAAGAACTGAAGCAGCAGTCCGCATTTTTCAAAATTCTGGGTTCTTACCCAATGCAATAGAAGGTGATTTGAATGTCCGGTATAGCCAGTGGGTTCGGTATATCCAGTAATGTCGATGCGATGATGCCATACCAGGCAGGAAAGCCTATCGAGGATCTGGCGCGTGAATACGGGCTTGATCCGGCCAGTATTGTCAAACTGGCATCCAATGAAAATCCGCTGGGCATGTCCGACTCGGTACGTCAGGCGATCAGCACGTTTCTCGAAAGCGTGCCAGGGCAGGCGCTGGGTCGCTATCCCGATCCCAATGCCTTTTCACTCAAACAGGCGTTGGCTGCGCATTACCAGGTCCCCGCCAATTGGCTCACGGTAGGCAATGGCTCCAACGACTTGCTGGAAATTATTTCACTGGCCATCCTGGACCAGCAGGCATCCTGCGTTTATGCTGAGCATGCATTCATTGTGTACCGGCTGGCAACGCAGGCGCGCGGCGCCACCCATATTAAAGTGCCGGCGGCTAGTTTCGGCCACGATCTGCAGGCCATGTTCGAGGCCATTGGCGACGATACGCGTCTGGTCTTTATTGCCAATCCAAATAATCCGACCGGCACCTTCCATAGCGGCGACGTGATTCGCAGTTTTGTTGAGAAAGTGCATGCGAGCTACGGCAATCGCGTTACAGTGGTACTGGATGAAGCGTACAACGAATATCTGGATCCGCAGTTGCGGTTTGACAGCGCCCAGTTGGTCAGAGATTTTTCCAATGTCATCGTGGTCCGCACGTTTTCCAAGGCTTATGGCCTGGCAGGGATGCGCATGGGGTTTGCCATTGCGCGGCCGGAAATGACTGATTATTTAAATCGCGTTCGCCAGCCGTTCAATGTGAATTTGCTGGCCCAGGTGGCCGCGATCGCAGCGCTCAAGGACACTGCGTTTCTTGAGAAGACCTACGAATTGAATCGTGACGGCAAGCGCTGGCTGTCGGCGCAGTTTACTGAAATGGGGCTGGAATTTGTCCCCAGCTTCGGCAACTTCATTTTGCTGCGGGTGGGTGATGCAGCGGCAGTAAATACAGCGCTGCTGCAGCGTGGCGTTATCGTGCGCCCCGTTGTCGGTGATGGCCTGCCTGAGCATCTGCGCGTTTCTATCGGATTGCCCGAGGAAAACGCCAAATTCATCAGCGCGCTCAAAGAGGTGCTGGGCAAGTGATGGCAAGCAAGGCCAGCGAGCGAGCAGTGGCTGCAGTGCCGCCGCTTCGGATTCCGGTTTTGGCCGTGGTTGGCGTCGGTCTGATCGGCGGTTCACTGGCATTGTCGCTCAAGCGCAATGGCGTTGCCGACAAGGTCCTGGGCATCAGCCACGACCCGGCAAGCATCAACAAGGCGCTGGAACTGGGCATCATCGATACAATTGCGTCTTTCGAGCAGGTCTCGCAGGCAGACGTGATCGTCATCGCAACGCCGGTTTCTGCATTTGAATCGGTATGCAATGCGATCAAGCCATTTTTGGCGCCACGCACGATCATGACTGATGTTTGCAGCACCAAGCAGCAAGTGGTTGCCATGGCCCGACGCTCGCTGGGCGACCGCGTGGGGCAGTTTGTTCCGGGGCATCCTATTGCCGGTGCCGAAACGTCCGGCCCTGCCGCAGCCAACGCTTTTCTGTTTGAACAGAAGCAGGTTATCCTGGCGCCGTTGCAGGAGAATACGCCGGAGCAGATCGATGTGCTGACCCGGTTGTGGGAAGCCTGCGGGTCTACGGTCAGTGCGATGGACGCCGCCCAGCATGATCGCATATTCGCCGCAGTCAGTCATATGCCGCACTTTCTGTCGGCGCTCTATATGTACAGCTTGCTGGGCGCTGAACAAACCGATAGCAAACTTAAGTATGCTGGCAGCGGGTTCCGTGATTTCACTCGGATCGCTGCCGGACCTCCGGTCATGTGGCGCGATATTTTTTCAAGCAACCGAGAGTGCATGCTAGAGGAAATTACCCGTTTTCAAACCTGCCTGGAGCAGGCCCGGCAAATGCTGGAGAGCGGCAACAACGAAGCGTTCGAGGCATGGCTGGCAGCCGCGGCCCAGGCGCGGCGAGATTGGGAGAATCCATCATCATGAGTGAAGCAAGTCAATATCTGGCGCCGGCGGTAAGGGTCCGAGGGAAGATGGCGCTGCCTGGCTCGAAAAGCATTTCGAATCGGGTCCTGTTGCTGGCGGCCCTGTCCGAGGGCAGTACGCGCATTGACGGGTTGCTCGATTCCGATGATACACGCGTCATGCTTGCTGCGTTGCGCACGCTTGGGCTGCAGATTGATCACGCAGGCAACAATCAGGTTGTGGTGCATGGCAAAGGATCGTTTCCCCAATCGCAGGCAGATCTGTTTCTTGGTAATGCCGGTACGGCGTTTCGCCCGCTGACCGCCGCACTGGCCATGGCCGGCGGCCACTACCGCCTGCATGGCGTACCTCGGATGCATGAGCGTCCGGTCGGAGACCTGGTCACGGCACTACAGGCAGTTGGCGCACAGATCCGCTACGAGGGTCAGAGCGGTTATCCGCCACTGCAAATTTCGCCAGGGCAACTGCATGTTGACGGTCCGATTCCGATTCAGGGCACTGTGTCCAGCCAGTTTCTGACCGCCTTTCTAATGATGGCGCCCATCCTGGCGGCGCGGGTCGGCCATGACATCACTTTGCAGGTCCAGGGAGAGCTGATTTCCAAGCCGTATATCGCCATTACGCTGCAATTGATGGCGCGCTTTGGCGTCACCGTTGTACAGGATGGCTGGCAGCGTTTTACCATCGCTGCAGACAGCCGATACACTAGTCCCCAAGCAGTGGTTGTCGAAGGAGATGCCTCCAGTGCGTCTTACTTTCTGGCGCTGGGGCTGCTTGGTCAGGGCCCGGTGCAGATTAACGGCATCGGCAGGGATAGCATTCAGGGCGATATCGCGTTTGCGCAATTTATTGAACGGCTGGGCGGAAAAATCACCTATCAGGATCAATGTCTGATTTCCGAGAGGGCGCAAAGCATTGCAGAGCAGCCTTTGCCGGCGTTCGATGAGGATTTCAACCTGATTCCCGATGCAGCCATGACGGCGGCCGTGCTAGCCTTGTATGCCGACGGCCCTTGCATGTTGCGCAATATCGGTAGCTGGCGCGTCAAGGAAACGGATCGTATTCATGCCATGCATACTGAACTGAGCAAACTGGGCGCGGTGGTTGAATCCGGTGCAGACTGGATACGCATTACGCCGCCTGGGCCCGGCAATTGGCAGACAGCACAAATTGCGACCTACGACGATCATCGTATGGCCATGTGCTTTTCGCTGGCCGTATTCGGGCCGGTCGGTGTCACAATCCTGGATCCTGCTTGCGTGAGCAAGACGTTTCCTGACTATTTTTCGGTATATGATGCGCTGGTCGCAACGGCGCAGGAAGGGGTGTCATGACTGGCGGGACGCGGACAGACGATTGCATTCCTGTTATTGCCATTGACGGGCCGACCGCCTCAGGCAAAGGCACGGTCGCTGCCCGGGTGGCCGATGCGCTGGGCTGGTCCGTCCTCGATAGCGGCGCGTTGTACCGTTTAAGTGCGCTCGCAGCGCTCAGACGCGGTATAGCCGATAAGGACGAACAGGGGCTGTCCGATATTGCGAGACAGCTGGATGTTCAGTTTCAGGGAGATAAAGTGTTGCTTGACAACGACGACGTCACAGCGCAATTGCGCCAGGAGCATATCGGCGACATGGCTTCCCGGATAGCGCCGCTGCAGCCATTGCGCGATGCCCTGCTGGAGCGCCAGCGGGCGTTTCGGCAGGCTCCGGGCCTGGTTTGCGACGGTCGGGATATGGGAACAGTCGTATTTCCTGATGCATCTCTTAAAATTTTCCTGATTGCAGACGTCGATGCACGTGCGCAAAGACGCTATAACCAGTTGATCGAAAAAGGTTTTTCTGCTAATCTTGGCGACTTGTTAAAGGATTTGAAAGCGCGCGACGACCGGGATCAGAACCGTTTGGTGGCGCCACTTAAGCCTGCGGATGATGCCGTGGTGGTTGATTCTTCCAATTTGGGAATTGATCAGACTGTCGAGCGCATCCTGGCTCACTGGCGTAATAGAGCAGAACGTAACGTAATGTAACGGTTTCGTAAGTGAGTATGGGCTGAAATTTCAGCCAGCGGGTATCAGGGCAGAAGGTCAATCGGGTGTCAATCACGCGTCAGACCCGCAGCCAGTTATTGTTGGCTTGCAAGCGGTAGCAGCGCGTCTACATGTTATCGAATGCAAAGCGATCGGGGGGCAATACTGTCGGGGTAGTTCTACAGGCTGCAGCTTATCTGCCTGCAGCAATACTCCCGCCGACACCAATGTCCAGATCCGCAGGCGTTTGTTGTTCGCATTCCTGTTTGATTCTGTCCCTGCTCGTTAATGCAGCCTTGGCAGGGGCGCAGTTGCAGTACACACTATTTCCTTGGTGCAGTCAGTATGATGGCTACACAATAGGTACAGAGCAGTTTTTTCAACGGTCATGGCAGGCGCGAAAGTCACCTGCGTTATCGTTGGATTTCAAGGGCTTTCGTCTGGATTCAGGCGAAAGGTTTTTTCACTCCGCCGCGGCAGGCTGTTCTGCCAAAGCGTGTTTTTAAGGCCAGGAGACCGTGACGGTCCCGGGATTTTTCTAATGTCATCCATTTCTTTACAAGACGCCACTGGTGGCGAAAGCTTTGCCGATTTATTTGCTCAAAGCGTAAAAAACCAGGATATGAAATCAGGTGAAGTGATTTCAGCCGAAGTGGTCCGTGTCGATCACAACTTTGTCGTAGTTAATGCGGGATTGAAGTCCGAATCTCTCATCCCTCTTGAAGAATTCCTGAATGATCAGGGCGAACTGGAAGTTGCTGAAGGCGACTTCGTTTCTGTTGCCATTGATTCACTCGAAAACGGTTACGGCGACACCATCCTGTCCCGTGATCGTGCAAAACGTCTGTCTGCATGGCTGTCACTCGAGAAAGCGCTCGAGTCCGGCGAAATGGTAACCGGCACCATCACTGGAAAAGTGAAGGGCGGCCTCACCGTCATGACAAACGGCATTCGCGCCTTTTTGCCTGGTTCACTGGTTGATCTGCGTCCTGTTAAGGATACAACACCGTACGAAGGTAAAACGATGGAGTTTAAAGTTATCAAACTCGATCGCAAACGCAATAACGTCGTTCTGTCACGTCGCTCCGTTCTTGAAGTGAACATGGGCGAAGAGCGCCAGAAACTGCTGGAAAACCTGAAAGAAGGTGCAGTGGTTACCGGTGTTGTCAAAAACATTACAGATTACGGTGCGTTCGTTGACCTGGGCGGTATCGACGGTCTGTTGCACATTACCGATATGGCATGGCGCCGTGTTCGTCACCCATCTGAAGTCCTGTCCGTTGGTCAGGAAGTTCAGGCCAAGGTTCTCAAGTTCGATCAGGACAAGAGCCGCGTTTCCCTGGGTGTCAAACAGCTGGGCGAAGATCCATGGGTTGGTCTGGCACGTCGCTACCCACAAGGCACACGCCTGTTCGGTAAAGTGACTAACCTCACCGACTACGGTGCGTTCGTTGAAGTAGAAACCGGTATCGAAGGTCTGGTACACGTTTCTGAAATGGACTGGACCAACAAAAACGTTGATCCGCGCAAAGTGGTCAGCCTGGGCGAAGAAGTTGAAGTCATGGTTCTGGAAATCGACGAAGATCGTCGTCGTATTTCACTTGGCATGAAACAGTGCCGTGCAAACCCATGGGAAGATTTTGCCACCAACTTCAAACGTGGTGACAAAGTTCATGGCGCAATCAAGTCCATCACCGACTTTGGCGTATTCATCGGTCTGCCTGGCGGCATCGATGGTCTGGTTCACCTGTCTGACCTGTCATGGGCTGATTCTGGCGAAGAGGCCGTGCGCAACTTCAAGAAAGGCGACGAGATTGATGCCGTGGTTCTGGCGATCGATACCGACAAAGAGCGTATTTCTCTTGGTATCAAACAGCTCGAAGGCGATCCGTTCAACAACTACGTTGCAACGAACGACAAGGGTGCCGTTGTTCCTGGCGTGATCAAGTCTGTTGAAGCCAAAGGTGCGGTTGTAACGCTGTCACTTGAGGTTGAAGGCTATCTGCGCGCTTCTGAAATTTCAGCCGGCCGTGTCGAAGACGCGACCACTGTTCTGAAAGAAGGCCAGAACGTCGAAGCCATGATTCTGAACGTTGATCGCAAGGCACGTTCAATCCAGTTGTCAATCAAGGCACGTGACAATGCTGAGACCGCAGATGCGCTGCAGCGCATGAGCGATACCAGTGCGTCATCCGGTACGACTAACCTGGGGGCTTTGCTCAAGGCGAAGCTCGACCAAGCTAAAGACGATTAAGCTGTGACTAAATCAGAGTTGATTGAAGCACTAGCGGCCAGCTATCCACAGCTGGCTGCCCGTGACACCGACTTCGCTGTCAAGACGATGCTTGATGCCATGACCGTTGCTCTATCCAGAGGTCAGCGCATCGAAATTCGCGGTTTTGGCAGCTTCTCGCTGTCAACGCGTGCTCCACGGGTTGGGCGCAATCCCAAGTCCGGCGAACAGGTGATGGTCCCCGGCAAACGGGTGCCTCACTTCAAGGCGGGCAAAGAATTGCGCGAGCGCGTTGATTCTGTTTTTACCTCTGCTGACGACACCAAGCAGGATGCGTCCGAGAATGGTCATTTTGACGCCCAGGCGGCCAAGGTAGCCAATCTCTGATCAAATCAGACAGGTGTTCGTTTCTAAAGATGTCCAAAAACCCCGATTGCAAAATCGGGGTTTTTGTTTTTAGTCCATCAATTCGCATTACAATGGCGAATAATTCAATTTCAGGAGCAGGCCAATGCGTTACATTGTCTGGGCATTGCGAATCATACTTTTTTTGTTGGTCCTATTGTTCGCACTCAAAAACACCGATCCCGTTACTGTGCGGTTTTTTGGTGATTATACGTTTGCCGGTGTACCGCTTATTGTCGTGTTATTGCTTGCATTTTTCGTTGGTGCACTGTTTGCGTGGCTGGTCAGCATTCCTACACGCTTGCGTAAAACCCGTGAGGTCGGTCGCCTCAAAGGAGAGGTAGAGCGTTTGAACCGTGATGTGGCCGATACCCGTCAGTCGCTGGAAGCGCTCAAGGCCGAAGAATTGCGCCTGCGCAGCAGCGTGGCCTCGACAAGCACCGCCTTGCAGACGCCTGCGCGGGAGACCGCAGTTGGACTTTGAAGCATGGTGGCTGATTCTGATCCCCATTTTGTTCGGACTGGGGTGGATCGCAGCCAAGGTGGATGTCCGGCAGATCGTATCTGAAAGCAGGAATTTGCCCGACTCCTATTTTCGCGGGCTTAATTTTCTGCTCAATGAAGATCACGACCGGGCTATTGATGCGTTTATCGAAGTGGCCAAACTTGATTCCGAAACAACGGAATTGCATTTTGCGCTTGGCAACCTTTTTCGTCGTCGCGGAGAGATTGAGCGGGCCATTCGGGTTCATCAAAGCCTGCTTTCCCGTTCCGATTTGCCGCGAGCCGACAGAGAGCATGCCCTGCATGAAATCGCCCAGGATTACTTCAAGGCTGGCATGTTTGACCGCGCTGAAAATGCCTTCAAGGAAGTGCAAAATACCAGCTACGGCGTTTCTGCGACCCGGGCGCTAATTCGTATTTACGAAGCCGAGCACGACTGGGAAAAAGCGATTGCCGCAGCGGCGCACCTGCGTGAACTGACCGATGAGCCGTTGCCACAGCGCGTCCATTACCATTGCGAACGGGCACAGGCCGCATTAAGTGCGAAAGAGCCGGATTTTGCCCGTGTTGCCGCAGAGCTGGATGCTGCAGAGCGCGAAGCCAGGCACAACATGGAGCAGGGTGGATCCCAGGCTTCTTACGCCCGTATCGCCATTTTGCGCGCCTATTTGGCCCGTCGCCTGGGTGATGGCAACACCGAGCGCCAATGGCTGCTTTCCGCGCTGGAACGCTCGCCTGAGTTCGCCGGCCTGGTGGCCAAGCAGATCATGGACAATTTCGCTGCCAGCGGCCAGGAGGAACAGGCGGTCAGCCTGCTCAGGGACCATTATTTTGCGCATCCCTCGCTGGATGTATTCGAAGTGGTATTTGCTGCATTGCGCAAGCAGGGGTTCGCTCCGGCCTGGCAGTTTGCCCAGGATTCCCTGCATCAGCATCCGTCATTGCTAGGCTTTGATAAAGTATTGCAAAGCGAACTGGCGCAAGAACAGAATTCGGGTGGACAAGGCGAGCTGCAACAACATATGCCCGATTTTGACCTGTCATTATTGCGATCCATGATTGACAAGCACACCCGGCGTATGGACAAATATGCCTGCCGGGTTTGCGGGTTCCAGGCACAGACCTATTACTGGCAATGTCCTGGCTGCAACTCATGGGAAACTTATTCGCCACGCCGCCCAGAGGAATAGTCGTATGCGTGCATTTCCAATAGAAAAAATCAGACAGATTCGTGTTCTGGTCGTGGGCGATGTGATGCTTGACCGCTACTGGTTTGGTGAAGTCGAACGCATTTCGCCAGAGGCGCCGGTACCAGTGGTGCGCGTAGCCAAACGGGAAGACCGGCTGGGCGGCGGGGCCAACGTAGCCCGCAATATCGTGGCACTCGGCGGTGGGGTCACCTTGTTGGGCATCGTGGGCGATGATGAGGCTGGCGAGCAGATCGCCAGGCTGGCGCGCGAAGCGGGTATCGATACCCAATTATTAATCGACGCATCCATGCATACAACCCTGAAAATGCGTGTGCTGGGGCGCCAGCAGCAATTGTTGCGGATCGATTTTGACTATCTGCCTGATGCGCAGACCCTGCAGCAACTGGAACAACAGTATCGCCGCCTGCTAAACGATCATGACATTGTGGTTCTTTCCGATTATGCCAAAGGTGTGCTCACTCACTGCGCCGTGCTGATCAAACTGGCGCGCGAACGCGGGATACCTGTGTTGGTCGACCCCAAAGGGGACGAATATGACCGCTACGCAGGTGCAAACCTGATTTCTCCGAACCGCGGAGAAATGCAGCAGGCGGTTGGCAAATGGAAAACCGAAGAGGAGCTGACGCTGTCTGCCCAGAGCCTGCGCCAGCGGCTTGCGCTTGAAGCGCTGCTGATTACGCGCTCGGAGCAGGGAATGACTTTATACACTGAAGCGGGGCGGTTCCATGTGGATGCTGCCGCGCACGAGGTCTTTGATGTCTCTGGCGCCGGCGATACGGTTCTGGCGACCATGGCGGTAACCCGCGCCGCAGGTGCGGACTGGCATGAGGCCGTCGAGTGGGCGAACCAGGCCGGTGGTATAGTAGTAGGTAAACTTGGAACATCTATAGTAAGTGCAGAGGAACTGACATGATTATCGTAACCGGAGCCGCGGGTTTCATTGGCAGCAATCTCGTGCGTGGACTGAACAACAGGGGCATCACCAATATCCTGGCTGTAGACGATCTGACCGATGGTGATAAGTTCGTCAATCTGCGGTCAGGAATGATTGCCGATTATATGGATAAGGACGAATTTCGTACCCGGGTCAACAGCGGCCAGTTCGGCCCGGTTACCGCCATTTTTCATCAGGGCGCCTGTTCGGATACGACTGAAAGAAACGGTCGTTACATGATGGATAACAACTATCGGGTCACGCTGGAGCTGTTCAATTTCTGCCAGGCTCGCAGCATCCCGTTTATTTATGCGTCTTCCGCTGCCGTATACGGTGCGGGTCCGGATTATATCGAGGCGCTTGAAAATGAAAAGCCGCTGAATGTATACGGTTATTCAAAGTTCCTGTTTGACCAGGTGGTGCGTGAGCGTTTTGAACACCGTACGGCACAGGTTGTGGGTCTTCGATACTTCAATGTGTATGGCCCGAATGAACAGCACAAGGGCCGCATGGCCTCCGTTGCCTTTCATAATATGAACCAGTTTCTGTCGGAGGGCCATGTGCGGCTTTTTGGCGGTTGGGATGGCTACGAAGATGGCGGTCAGCGGCGCGATTTTATCTCTGTGGATGACGTGGTCGCGGTCAACCTGTTTTTCCTGGATAACCCGGAACAGTCCGGCATTTTCAATTGCGGTACCGGTCGGGCACAGCCCTTTAATGACATCGCCTGCGCGGTCGTCAATACCCTGCGGGAAGAGAGAAACGAAGCGCGCCTGTCGCTGGATGCGTTGGTTCGCGAGGGACTGATTCGCTATATTCCGTTCCCCGATGATCTCAAAGGGCGCTACCAGAGCTTTACCCAGGCTGACACTACCCGGCTGCGGGCTGCCGGTTTCAAGGCCGAAATGAACGATGTGGAGCAGGGTGTTTCCAGCTATATCCGCCGATTGCGTTCGGATAACGCATAGCGCGTCCAGCCTGCAGGCGTCATCCAGACCTGTGTCGGAGCATTGCAGGCAATCTCAGATTGATCCGATTTACCATACTCATCAGGTTTATCACGTTCATTGAACTTACCCGGGCACATCAGGTGCGCCCGGTTTTTTTATGATCGTCCAGGGTGGTCACACATGCCTCGCCCTGTTCAGTTCCCGCCGCATCCGGGCGCACTGGATTGTTCGCGCCGGTTTTTGCTGATGGACACTTCTATCTGCGTGTTCGGGACGCAAAAGCACCGCTATGGCACACTACAAGACATCCTCTGTCATCGTTCTCCGTCTTGTCTTGCATATGCCATTTGTCCACTGCTGTCGTTCCCGATTCGGGCTGTTGTGTTTCTTTCTTGTGTTGGGGGTTTCTCCTGTTAATGCGCTGGACCTGAACCTGGCCACGCGAGCCCAACTGCGTGCGATCAAGGGCGTTGGCGACAAACTGGCTGGCCGCATTCTGGCGGCCCGGGAACACGGCCGCTTTGTCTCCATGGAGGATCTGGCGGACCGGGTTGCGGGAGTGGGGCCGAAAAAACTGCAAAAATTGCGCGAACAGGGCGTCCGGACGGGTTCACTTGCCGGACGCGCTGTGCACCAGCCGGCCAGTACCCGATCACCCGGTAACAAGCCGGTACGTCCTGATCCTGACCAGTCCTCGGCTGTCAGGCGCAACGTGGCTGCCAGCAATGCAACAGCAAACGATCTGCAGCCTGCTGCCAGCGACGGCCTGACACGCATGCCCATCCCGGCCATGCCTATGTTGATTCAGCCACGCCCGCGGGCAAGCAGCGAACCGTCAGATCTGGGAAAGAGGCCTGCCAGTACCGCAGCGCAGGGCAAAACCCATTGATCGGTCAGGGTATAAGCCCTGCAAGCACGATGTTGAATGCTATGATTACCCTCACCAAGCGCCTGTTGAGCCCACTTCGGCACGTCAGGGTTCGTTCGCAACTTACGATGCCCACATGGATTTTCGGGGTATCCCACACTCCATTCTGACCTATCATGACAAAATCGTATCCCACAATCGAAGATACCATCGGCAACACCCCCTTGGTACGCCTGCAGCGCATTCCCGCACATTTGGGTGAGGCACGCGGCAATGTGATTCTGGCCAAGCTCGAGGGCAACAATCCGGCCGGTTCAGTCAAGGACAGGCCGGCATTGTCCATGATCCGGCATGCGCAGGCGCGCGGCGACATCCGGCCCGGCGATACACTGATCGAAGCCACCAGCGGCAATACCGGTATTGCGCTGGCCATGGCAGCCGCCATCAGCGGCTATAAAATGATTCTGATCATGCCAGATAACCTGTCGGTGGAGCGCCGTGCGTCGATGAACGCATACGGTGCCCAGCTGATCCTGACGCCGGCAGACAAGGGCGGCATGGAGTATGCACGGGATCTGGCGCAGTCCATGCAGGCCGAAGGCAAGGGCAAGGTGCTGGATCAGTTTGCCAATCCCGATAATCCACGTGCCCATATCGAAGGCACCGGCCCGGAAATCTGGACGCAGACAGACGGGCAGGTTACGCATTTTGTGAGCGCCATGGGAACCACTGGCACGATCATGGGGGTTGGCTCTTACCTGAAGTCGCGTAACGCCGATATCCAGATCATTGGCGCACAACCGGCTCCCGGCGCATCGATTCCAGGCATCAGGAAATGGTCTGAAGAATATCAGCCGGCTATCTATAACCAGGCCGGCGTTGACCACTTCGAGTTGATCGGGCAGCAGGAGGCCGAGGATATGGCCCGTCATCTGGCTGCCAGCGAAGGCATTTTCGGTGGTATTTCGTCTGCAGGCGCGCTGGTGGCTGCCTTGCGCACCGCCGAACGCGTCAATAACGCAACCATTGTCTTCATCGTCTGTGATCGCGGTGATCGGTATTTGTCCCAGGGCGTGTTCAATCCTGTCTGAGCAGGCCTCGATGAACCACAGGCGGGCCGCAACGCGCTGCAGGTACCGAATAGTTTGACATAGATCAAGATCGCTTTCTTGGATCGATACTATGATCGCAGGTATGAAACCCGCCTCCATTTTCTCGATCCCCAGCGACCTGGGCGCTCAGGAACGCCTGCAGCGCAGGCACATGCTGGCCCGGCTGGGGCTGGCCTGGCTGGTCATGATGCAGGTCATGATGTTCGCCTTCCCGGGTTATCTGCGCGCCAGCTACGTCGATGCAGAAACAGTCGATACACTGGATACGGCCATTATCGTCATGAACTGGTGCAGTCTGCTGCTGACCGTGCCGGTGCTGCTTTATTGCGCCTGGCCGATCTGGCGTGGCTTTCTGGGCCGGGACCCGCATGACACCCATCAGCAGTCCATGAACTGGCCCATTGGGCTGGGCGTAGTGGTGGCCTTTGTTCCCAGTGCCATCGCGACCTTTCGCCAGTCCGGCGAAGTCTATTTCGAATCCATTGCCATGTTCGTTGCCTTCGTGCTTACGGCACGCTATCTGGCGCTTGCCGCCAGGCAGTCGGCGGGCGCGACGCTTGATCAGCGTTTCGATCAGCAGTCCAGGCTGCTGGCCAGGACGGCGGACCGGGTCGGGTTGTACTTTGTAAGTATACAAATTGCGCTCTCCATTGTGTCCGCGCTCATCTGGTACTTGTTCATTGATTCGGACCACGCCCTGTCGGTGCTGGTTGCGCTGTTTGTCATGAGTTGTCCTTGCGCCATGGCCATGGCGGTGCCCTCTGCACAGGCAGCGGCGCGCGCCATCGTTGTTGGCAGTCCGCCACTGAATCAGAACGAACTTATTGCCTTGCGCGTGCAGACTGTCCGCGTTGGCCGCCGGGCGCTTTACGGTTCGTTGTTGTGGCATCTGCTTATGATTCCGTTTGCCATGATTGGTCTGGTGCAGCCGTGGCTTGCGGCGATAACCATGCTGGTTTCGTCGCTGGCCGTCGCGTTCTACGCCTGGCATTTCTATAAGAACTATACGATCGGCCAGCCTGTCGGCTCCGGCACGATCGCGATCCCCTCTTCATCGGCCTAGTACTGCCATGGACGTATTCTTTCTCTTGGTGTTCCTGGCTTTTTTGTTCGTCATGAGCATTGGCGGCGTGCTGTACTGGGCCGTGATGTCGGGTCAGTTCGAAGACAGTGACGAAAATGCCAGTGTCATATTGCAGGACGAAGATGCAGCCTGTGTGCGATCCGATGGCAAGCGGAGCAGGGCAGCGCCTGACGTGCCTTCTGCCAAATCGTAGCGACTGAACCGGTCGTTGCCAATGCATCTGCGTTACCTCAGTCACATGACAAAACTGTTGTTTTCCTCGTAACGGCCCGACTGACTACGCATGGTTTTGCGCCTGTTTCGCTTATGTCTTGGTGCAACTTGATATTTATCAAATCGCTGCATTGGGATCTATTTAAGATTGAACAATAGGGTTTTTTTTAGGGGAATTTTTATGCGTGCCCAGAATGCGCGTTCCGCGGACGCGGAGATCTTCAATTACACAGTCGTGCGCCAGTTCACCATCATGACCGTTGTGTGGGGAATTGTCGGCATGTTTGTGGGTGTCTATATTGCAGCACAACTGGTCTGGCCGGAACTGAATGTCGTAGACTGGCTCAGTTACGGTCGTCTGCGTCCGTTGCATACCAATGCGGTTATTTTTGCCTTTGGCGGTAGTGCGCTATTTGCTACCTCCTATTATGTCGTTCAGCGCACCTGTCAGACGCGCCTGTTCTGTGGACCTCTGGCCTCGTTCACGTTCTGGGGCTGGCAACTGGTCATTGTGGCCGCTGCGATCACGCTGCCGGCCGGCTACACAACCAGCAAAGAATATGCCGAGCTTGAATGGCCTATCGACATTCTGATTGCCCTGGTCTGGGTAGCTTACGCGATTGTCTTTTTCGGGACAGTGGTCAAGCGCAAGATGAAGCACATTTATGTGGCCAACTGGTTCTACGGTTCATTCATCCTGACGATCGCCATTCTGCATATCTTCAACAACATCGAGTTGCCCTATAGCTGGTTCAACTCATATTCCGCCTACGCTGGTGCGCAGGATGCCATGGTGCAATGGTGGTACGGTCACAACGCGGTGGGCTTTTTCCTGACGACCAGTTTCCTGGGCATGATGTACTACTTCGTGCCCAAGCAGGCCAATCGTCCCATCTATTCGTATCGTCTGTCCATTGTTCACTTCTGGGCACTGGCCTTTACCTATATGTGGGCGGGCCCGCACCATCTGCTGTACACCTCTTTGCCCGACTGGACGCAAAGCCTGGGCATGGCGTTCTCCCTGATTCTGCTGGCGCCTTCCTGGGGCGGCATGATCAACGGCATCATGACCATGTCCGGCGCCTGGCACAAGCTGCGCACCGATCCGATCCTGAAGTTTCTGGTCGTCGCCCTGTCTTTCTACGGCATGGCAACCTTCGAAGGTTCCATGATGTCCATTCGTACCGTCAATGCGCTGTCCCACTATACCGAATGGACGATTGCACACGTTCACTCCGGCGCGCTTGGCTGGGTGGCCATGATTACTTTCGGCAGTCTGTATTACATGATCCCCCGTCTGTATGGACGCGAGTCCATGTATAGCAAATCATTGATCGAAGCCCATTTCTGGATGGCCACTATCGGCGTCGTGCTTTATATCGCATCCATGTGGATTGCCGGTGTGATGGAAGGCCTCATGTGGCGTTCTACAGAGGTTGACGGCACGCTTACCTACGCGTTTGTGCAGGCCCTGGCGTCCAAGCACTTTCTGTATATCATCCGTGTCCTGGGTGGAGCCTGCTTCCTGGGCGGCGTCCTGGTCATGTTCTACAACATGTTGATGACCATCAAGGGGCTCAAGGGCGTGAATCCGCAAATTCCTGTGTTTGCCGGACACGATGCGCGCACTTCTGCTCAACCTGCTACTGCTGTTTAAGAGAATTATCATGACGAATCAAAAAAAGAGTGTCTTCACACATGAAACGCTGGAAAAAAACGTCGGGCTTCTGATCATTTTCTCGATTCTCGTCGTTACGTTCGCCGGACTGGTTCAAATCGTCCCGCTGTTTTTCCAGCACTCTACAACCAAAGCGGCACCCGGCGTGGCGCCGCTGCAGGCGTTGCAGATCATCGGCCGCGACGTCTATATCAAGGAAGGCTGTGTCGGCTGTCATTCGCAGCAAATCCGTACATTGCAATCTGAAGTCTCCCGTTACGGTCCTTACTCGGTAGCGGGTGAATTTGTCTATGACCATCCCTTCCTGTGGGGGTCCAAGCGAACCGGCCCGGATCTTGCCCGTGTGGGCGGACGCTATTCAGACGAGTGGCATCGCATCCACCTGCGCAACCCGCGCGATGTCGTCAAAGAGTCCAATATGCCTGGTTATTACTGGCTTCAGAAAAAGGACATTTCCAATGAAAATATCCAGGCACGCATGAGCGCATTGCGTACGCTGGGCGTGCCCTATACCGACAAACAGATCGCCGAGGCACCAGCAGCCCTGAAGGGCAAAACAGAAGAGGATGCCATCATCGCCTACCTGCAGAACCTGGGTGTGGGCTACACGGCTGCGCTGCGCGAGCAGCAAGACGTGGCGGCATCCAACTAGAAAAGATCAGGGACAGGTGAAATGATTATGGACATCCTTATCGGGATCATGACGGTTGTATCCATCGTGACGTTTCTTGGCATTATTGCCTGGGCGTGGTCCCGGCATCGCGTAAAGGACAACGAAGAGGCTGCACTGCTCCCGTTTGCCGTCCCTGACGAAGAAATGACAACTCGTGGTAAAGGGTAAAAAAATGAGTGATTTTTTCAGTAATTCGTGGAGTTATTACATTGCGACCATAGCATTGGTCGGCGTGGCATGGTGTATCTGGCTGCTGTTTACCCAGCGCCGGTGGCTCAAGCACGAGACGCCGCAAGTTGACGATACCGGTCATGTCTGGGACATGGATCTGCGTGAGCTGAACAACCCCGTTCCCCGTTGGTGGACGATCATGTATCTTGGATTGTGTGCGATCGCCCTGGGCATCATGGTGCTGTATCCGGCACTGGGTTCTTACCCCGGACTTCTCGGTTTTACTGCTGCAAAACAGGTGGTTGCCGACCGCGAAGAGCAGGCCGCCCGGATCAAGCCGCTGTTCGAGAAGTTCTCGTCGATTCCTGTGCCGGAACTGGCTAAGAACCCCGAGGCACATGCCATCGGCAAGCGCCTGTTTCTGAACAACTGTGCCCAGTGCCACGGCTCTGACGCCAAAGGTTCGCCCAACTTTCCCAACCTGACCGACAGCGACTGGCTCTATGGTGGCACACCCGAGATCATTGTAAAAACGATCACGGATGGCCGTCACGGCGTGATGGCCCCGCTGGGTGCAATCGTATCTGCCGCCCAGGCCAATGAAATTGCCAACTATGTGCGCTCACTGTCTGGTCTGGCCAGCGATCCCACGCTATTGCGCGCGGGCGAGGCGGGTTTCAAGAAAGTGTGTTTCGCCTGTCATGGCATGGATGCAAAAGGCAACCAGGCATTGGGCGCACCTAATCTGACCGATAACGTCTGGCTCGGCAGCAGTTCCAAGGACACGATTATCAATACGATTTTGCACGGTCGCCAAGGCGTGATGCCTGCGCAGAAACATAATCTGTCCGAAGACCAGATCCGCATGCTGGCTGCATATGTATGGGGATTATCCAACAAATAATCACGCATAGAAGAATCGTCAAATTATGTCAGATAAGCAACCAGAGCAGTCTGCCAATCAGGATGTGCCTGCCTGGCAACCACCAAGACTGAAACCACCACGGCCTGTCTCTGCCGACGACAGCAGCATGCAGGTCGAGGAGATTCGCGCAAAAATATATCCGCGCTCCGTAACCGGTGTGTTTGCCAAATGGCGGATTATTCTGGTGCTTGCCACGCAGGCTGTTTTCTATGGCTTGCCCTGGCTTCAATGGAATGGGCGTCAGGCGGTGTTGTTCGATTTGACAGAGCGCAAGTTCTATATCTTTGGCATTGTGCTCTGGCCACAGGATGTGTTTTATCTGGCTATCATCCTGATTATTTCGGCCTATGGGCTTTTTCTATTTACTGCGCTTGCCGGCCGGCTGTTTTGTGGGTATGCCTGTCCGCAAACCGTGTATACCGAAATTTTCATGTGGATAGAGCGCAAGATCGAAGGTGATCGCGTTGCCCGTATCCGGCTCGATGAATCTCCAATGAACTTGCGCAAATTCAGGATAAAGGCGACCAAGCATTTTTTATGGATCGCGGTAGCCTGGTGGACAGGCTCGACATTCATTGGTTATTTCTCACCCATTCGGGAATTAGGCGTTGAACTACTGCATTTCGAACTGAGTTTCTGGCAGTGGTTCTGGATGGTCTTTTATTCGTTTGCAACTTGGGGAAATGCCGGTTTTCTACGGGAGTCCGTCTGTAAATATATGTGTCCCTATGCCCGCTTTCAAAGCGTGATGGTCGACAAGGATACGTTTGTCGTGACCTACGACCGGATTCGTGGCGAGCCGCGGGGTCGTCGCTCCAAGAAAATCATTCCCGGCCAGGCTGGTCTGGGCGATTGCGTAGACTGTACCATCTGTGTGCAGGTCTGTCCGACCGGAATCGATATCAGGGACGGCCTGCAGTATATGTGCATCGGCTGCGGCGCCTGTATCGACGCCTGCAATCAGGTGATGGAAAAAATGAACTATCCGCGCGGGCTGATCCGCTATACATCCGAAAGCGGCATGCTCGACAGACTGGACAGGAAACAGGCACGCCAGCGTTTGTTCAAGCCCCGCATTTATATTTATATCGCGTTGCTGAGCATCTTCATTATCGGCTTGCTGGTTTCGCTCTCGCTGCGGTCACCGTTAAGGGTTGATATCGTACGGGATCGTGGGGTGCTGGGACGAGAGATACCCGGTGGAATGATCGAGAATATCTATCGTATTCAGGTCATCAATATGTCGGAAAAAAACCAGAAGTTTATCCTCAAAGCGACTTCCAAAGATATCCCACAAGTGATGGTATTGGTCGGAGAAGAGAATGGGCACCAAATCGATGTGCCGGCTTTTTCCAATCAGTGGGTTCCCATGGTCATTCGCGTACCGGTGCAGGACTCGGCCAAGGGATTGCATCCGTTGACCCTGCATATCGAAAGCACGGATAAGACCGAAGGCACGTTATCGGCGCAACAGGACACAACTTTTTTTGTCCCTAATTGACAAGGAGCACAAGGATGCAACGAGAGGAACGAGGTAGTGAACCGTGGTACAAGGAGCCATGGCCGTGGCTGCTCATGGCAGGTCCCTTTGCGGCTATTATCGGTTGCGTGATTACCATTGTTCTGGCGTTTCAGAATAATCCCGACCGCGATGTGCGACTGGGTGTCCGCAAGCAGGGGCTGGTGGTGACCCGTGAAGGGCCAGGATCGTTGGTTCCGGCAGCGCCGACGGCCCCTACTAATGTCAAACGGGAGTAACCATGCGTACCATCATGTGGATACTCTGGCCATCATTTCTTGCGGCCGGCTTTGCCAGCGGGGTGGTATTTGCGCTGGTTGATCCTCGGGATATTCCCTTGTTCGGACACATCCGCATATCGAGTGAGCTGGCCTATGCTGCCGGTTTTTTTCTCTTCTGGCTGACAGCCGCTTTCTCCAGTACGTTCAGCTTTTTCATGGCTAACAGCGGCAATCAACTATCGCTGTTTTCCAGGCAGACCGAACTGGACGATTAACCGCCCGGGACAGTTCAATCCCTGTATCGCGGCGCGGCTTGGCCGGCAATTGCGATTGCCGTTTGGATTGGTCTGGCTTAGTTGGTGCAGTTCTGGATTTGTTCAGACAGCCTGCCATTTTTGGAGAGCGGCTGGATGTGGCTGACTGTTAACCCCGAACGCCAGTTTCCCTGGGTTTGATCGCCTGGCTGCTTCTAAATTCTGATGTGGCGAAATGTCGCCCGTCATGATTGGCATGACGATCGCAGATTCATTTCGTTCAGACAAGCGCCTTGCGCAAATCCATACGTTGCACGTTCTCGTTTTGAATCAACGATTGCAGACCGTTGAAGTCCAGAATTCGTACTTCACGCTGATGAATACGGATCAAGCCTTCCTTGGCAAATCGTGATAGCAGGCGGCTGACTGTTTCAAGCGTCAGTCCCAGATAATTGCCAATTTCCTCACGGCTCATGCGAAGTACATACTCACTGCCCGAATAGCCCAGACAGGTGAAGCGTTGCGATAAATTGATCAGGAACGCAGCGAGCCTTTGTTCGGAACGCATGGCGCCCAGCGACAGCACCATGTTGTGCGAGCGCGAAATTTCCTGGCTCATCAGGCGCGTGACACGATAGGCCAGTGCCGGAATTTCCTTGGACAGATAACTCAGGTCGTTCATGCGGATGACACAAACCTCTGTATCTTCCATGGCGATGGCGTTGGAAACATGCACATTCTCTGCGAGCGCATCAAGACCAATGATTTCACCGGCAAAGACAAAACCGGTAATCTGCATGTGGCCGGATTCGTTTTCCAGTTGCAATTTCATGGATCCGGAACGAATAGCGTACAGGGCCGTCAGCCTATCGCCAGCCTTAAAAAAGAGGGTGCCTTTTGGGATGCGGATTCGTTCCTTGACCAATTCGTTCAATCGTGTTGCATCTTGCGCAGTGAGCCCCTGCGGTACGCAAATATGCCCCAGCACACAAGTATTGCAGTAAACGGAATCCTTGTTCAGAAGCTGATGTTTGATCATGGTATGCGCGTGACCTTGATAGCAATCAAAAGTGCCGTAGCGGCGGTTAATTGTCGTTTTTACGATCGGGTAACGCAGCTGGACTGGTGGCTTGCAGTGACACGAACACTACACGAACAGCGGGTAACCATCACAGCATGCAATGCAAGAGGGAATATTCGTGTAACTCCCGATTTTTATTCATCTTTCTTGCAAATTATAACATAGTCGGACTATCGTTTTCGGGCCGGGTGCACGCCCCGCATCCCCAGCCGGGCGCATAGATTCAATGCAGATTCTGTGTAGTTGTCCGGTGGCGGCTCTTATGTCAGACCGCCAGAAATTGTGCTGTGGCCTGCGGATCATGAGCAAGCACATCCATGGTGGCGTCGTATTTGATCTGGCCTTTTTCCAGGACGTAAACCCGGTCGCAGACCTGCCGGGCAAAATCCATGTTCTGTTCTGACAATAGAATACTTACCCCTTGCTCTTTTAAGGCAAGCACCATTTTTATCATCTGTTCGACCACAATGGGGGCCACGCCTTCGGAGGGTTCGTCCAACAGCAGCAAGTAGGGGTTGCCCATCAGCGTGCGCGCTACGGCAAGCATTTGCTGTTCGCCACCACTCATTTGTCCTCCGCGACGTGTGCGCATGTCGGCCAGATTCGGAAACAGCGCAAAAATCGCTTCGACCGACCAGTGAGCCACGGGTTGGCCATCGGGCCAGACGCGGGGTGCCTGTCTGCCGGTATCGAGATTTTCCATGACACTCAGATCGGCAAAAATCCGTCGTTCTTCAGGGACAAAACCAATTCCGGCCCGGGCAATCTGATGCGGCTTGCAGGCAGCAATTTGCTGTCCCATAAACTCAATGGCGCCCTGGTGGGTCACCAGCCCCATGATGCTTTCAATGGTCGTAGATTTGCCGGCGCCGTTGCGGCCCATCAACGCCACCACTTCGCCTTTTCCGACAGTCAGGTTAATGTCAAACAGAATATGGGCTGCGCCATACCAGGCGTTTAAATTCCGCACCTGCAATAGCGCTTGCGGCTGACCCGGCTGGGCAGTGGCGGTAAAATGGGTCATGGGCGCACTCCATCTGCGGTATCTGTCCTGGTTCCTGCGCCCGAAAGGGAGGGCCCGCTGGCGTCGTGCTGCGGATTCAGGCCTGTGCCGAAATAGACTTGCCGCACGTTGGGATCGTCGCGGATCTCGCGCGGGGTACCTTGTGCAATCAACTGGCCACGGGCCAGTACAAGTATTCTATCGGCAAATCCAAACACCACATCCATACTGTGTTCAGTAAACAAGACAGCGGTATTGCGCGCCTGGGCGATGTCACGCGTTAATGTCATCAAGTCCTGTCGCTCGCGAGGAGCCATGCCGGCGGTTGGCTCATCCATCAGCAGGAGCCTGGGTTCACTGGCCAGCGCCATGGCAAGTTCGACGCGTTTAATATCGCCATAGGCCAATTCCGAGCATGGACGATCTGCCTGCGTCAGCATGCCTACCTGCTCAAGCAATGTACTGGCCTGTTGCCGGTACAATCTGTCGGCAGACTGCCATATGTGATAGGTACGACGTCGATAGGCGAGCAGGGCATTTTGAATGTTCTGCAGCACGGTGAACGAACTGAAGGTCGCGGCAATTTGAAAGGTGCGGCCCACGCCTTTTTTCCAGATCTGTCTGGCCGGCAGATTGGCGATGGACTGACCGGCAAGCAGGATACTGCCGTGCGTGACTGGTAATTGTCCGCCGATCATATTGAATGTGGTTGTTTTGCCAGCTCCGTTGGGGCCGATCAGCGCCAGTAGTTCACCGGCCCGCAAACTAAAACTGATGTCGTCCACGGCAATAAAGTCCCCGTAGCGTCGGCTCAAATTGTTGACCTCAAGCAAATTCATGGTTGCCTTCCTGCCGGTCGTGCCCGACCCTCTTTGTGAAACCACTGTCCGATCCGATTTCCAAGGCCGCCCAGGCCTTGCGGAAACAGCAGTACCAATAACAGGATAATCAAGCCGAACAGCCCTTTCCAGTACTCGGTAATGCCCGTAATGTAGTCATGGAGCAAAACATAAAATGCAGCGCCGCCTAAGGGGCCGGTGATCGATTGAATACCGCCCAGCAGGACCATGACAAGGCCGTCAATCGATTTGCTCACATACAGTTCTTCGGGCGATATGCTGCCTTTGGAAAAGACGAAGAGGGCGCCTGCCAGTCCGGCAAAAAAACCTGCTATGACAAATGCAATCCATTGCACACGCATGCTGTCGATGCCGATGGCGCCGCTGCGTTGCATTGAGTCGCGGCTGGCCCTGAGGGCATAGCCCAGCGGCGAAAACAATAACCAGCGCAGCGCCAGTATCGAGAGCAGCACGACGGCAAGCACAAAGTAATAAAAGTGGACGGGGTCTTCCAGCCACGCGGCAGGCCAGATGCCGATCAGGCCGTTGGAACCGCCGGTGACGTCATTCCACTGATATGCCACGGACCATGTAATCTGGGCAAATGCCAGCGTGAGCATGGCAAGATAAATACCCGATAGCCGCACGCAGAACCAGCCGTAGATCAGCGCAGCGATGGACGCGACCAAAGGCGCCAGCGCAATGGCGGCGGACATGGGAAGGGCATAACGCTGCAGCAGCAATGCGGCAGCATAGGCGCCCACGCCATAATAGGCAGCATGGCCAAAAGAGTGCATGCCGCCAGCGCCCATGATGAAATGCAGGCTTGCGGCAAAGAGCATGGCAATGAGGATATCCTGTATCAATACCGGCAAATAGGGCAAGGTCTCGATCGCCAGGGGCACGCAGATGAGCATCGCGACAACGCATGCGCCGATGATTTTGAGCAGCGCGCTGGCCGGACGGTATGGCGCTTCGGGTGTGCCGGCACTGCGTGGTGTGCCGGTGCGGGCGCCAAACAATCCCCAGGGTTTGAAGATAAGCACAACCGCCATGATCAGAAATTCGACCACCAGGGTCAGTTGGGGAAGGGCAATCTCAATGCCGGCCAGATGCACTGTCCCCAACCCGATGCACAACGCCTTGACCTGGGCAATAATAAACGCGGCAACGAATGCGCCGGGAATGGAGCCCATCCCGCCAATTACCACCACGGCAAACGCATCGCCAATTGTCAACAAGTCCAGGGTCAGGCTGGCCGGTTCAATGGGAAGCTGCAGTGCACCACCCAGCCCGGCAAGAAATGCGCCCAGTGCAAACACGCCGGTGAACAGCCAGCTCTGATTAACGCCCAGCGCTTCAAGCATTTGCCTGTCCTGCGTCGCTGCGCGGATGAGCGTGCCCCAGCGGGTGCGATTGAGCAGCAGCCAGAGCAAAAGCAGCACGAGCGGACCGATCAGAATCAGCAGCAGGTTATAGGTCGGAAATTGCCGACCGAAAATGGGAACAGAACTGGCCAGGCCGGGCGCCTGCGGGCCCAGCAGATCTTCGGGCCCCCACAACCACAGCGCCAGATCGCTAAGAACCAGGACCAGGGCAAAAGTGGCAAGCAACTGGAATAGCTCCGGTGCCTGATAGATACGCCTGAGCACCAGCAGCTCGATCATGGCGCCCAGCACTCCGACCAGCAGGGCGGCAAGCAGCAAGGCAAGCCAGAACCCGCCGGGCCCAGCTGGCAAAAAATACGTGGCCAGACTGTAGGCAAAATACAGGCCGAACATATACAACGACCCATGGGCAAAGTTGACAATACGGCTGACGCCAAAAATCAGCGATAGCCCGCAAGCAACCATGAATAGCGATGAGGTGCCAGCCAGGCCATTAAGAAACAGAACTGCAAATCCGCTCAGATCCATGGGTATTCCTGTGCACAGGGTGCACTGCCAGCCCGGTACCGCTGCATTCCCGGGTCCTCCGTGCCGTCTGCGACGGCGCAGGGTGTGGTGCCGGCTTTAGGGCAGTGTCCGCCTTTGTGATGGCGCGGCTGCAGGTGCATGGTGTAGTCCTGGGTACCGTCTCTTTTTGGTGGAGTCATTGCGTGCCAAACCACTACTTGGCAGTGCGCATTTTGGCAACTTGTGCATCATCGGGCTGGACAGTGGCACCATCGATATAGCGGATGTCTGTCATGATGCCGCGACCATCCTTGACGTCCAGTTTGCCGATATATGCACCCAGGGTTGATTGATGATCCTGCGGACGATAGGAGATCGGGCCGAACGGCGAGACGACCTCAAGACCGGAGAATGCCTTGCGGATTGCCTCTGTATCGGTCGCATCTGCCTTGCGAAAGCCTTCCGCGAGTGACTTGATGGCCATATAGCCGACGATGGAACCGAGCCGCGGATAGTCGTTGAATCGTTTCTGATAGGCATCAAGAAAGGCCTTGTGCTCGGGTGTATCGATAAACTGCCATGGATAACCGGTAACGATCCAGTCTTTTGGCGTATCGGCTCCCAGGGTGTCCAGATATTCGGGTTCTCCGGTCAACAGGCTGACTACCGGCATGTTGTCAAAAAACTTGCGGGTGGTGCCGGCGCGGACAAACTTGGTGACATCAGGGCCGAACAGGACATTGAAAATGGCATCGGGCTTGGCTTCGCCCAGCGCCTGGATGACATTGCCGGCATCGACCTTATTGAGTGGGGTAGCCTGCTCTGCGACAAATTGCACATCTGGCTGCGCCTGCTTCAAAAGCGTTTTGAAGGTCTCGGTAGCCGACTGGCCATACTCGTAATTGGGGTAAACGATCGCCCAGCGCTTTTTATTGAGCTTGGCCGCTTCAGGCACCAGCATGGCTACCTGCATATAGGTAGAAGCGCGAAGACGGTAGGTATAGTCATTGCCATCGGCCCAGACCAGTTTGTCGGTCAGCGGCTCGCTGGCCAGATAAAACACCTTTCGGTGTGCCGCAAAATCGGCCAGCGCCAGTCCGATGTTGGATAAAAAGCCACCGGTCAGCGCATGCACCTTGTCCCGGCTGACGAGCGCCTGGGCTTCCTTGATGGCATTACCCTGGTTTCCGGCATCGTCGCGGATAATGATTCTCAGCTTGCGGCCATTGATCCCGCCGTCTTGATTAGCCTGTTCCGCCGCCAATTCCATACCGTTTTTATAGGGTTCCAGAAAAGCAGGAAAAATCTTGTAGCTATTGATTTCGCCGATACGTATTTCATCGACCGCTTGCGCATGCACGGCAGGCGTCATAGCCAGACACGTCATTACGCTCGTGATGATAGCCAATAACCCTTTTGGCGCGCCTTTTTGCATGATATCTCCTGATAATGCCTGATTTTTTGATGTATCCCTAAGTGTAATTTAGTTACCTGAATTTTGATAAATAATATGTTCTCGATTATGGATTTTTTTGCTGGCGTGTTTGCGTCTCTTTGTGTTCGGACCAGAGTCATCTGCAAGTAGACGATCATCACCTGCGCAGTGCCGGAGCGGCGAGAATAGAAAACCGCTCTGCAGCGGGCTGAGCGTCGACGCGATTGCGTCCGTGGCGGGCAGAAAACGGCATCATGGAAGATAGAATATGGCGTGTTTCGGAGAGTTGTTAAAACGCCGTGTTGCCGACGATCTGATGCGTCCGAAATAAGCCCGCAATATTATAGACAGATTGATTTATAATATTGTCTCTGGTCTAAGCTGACCGTTCATGGCCGCTTGTTGCTGCATCCATGTTCTATAACCTGGATCGCAGCCGTTGCCCGGGCGTTTGCCGCCTTCGCGGCCAGTCTTGTAACGTTTTCTTTTTTTCAAATTTTTTGTTGCTGTCATTGCAGCATCCTCTGGCCAGGGGCCGACGTGGCTGTCTGCGGGTGACCGTCTGTAGTGTCGTTTTTTTGAAGGATTTTTATTATGTCATGGCAATTGTGGTCAGCGTTTTTCCTGGCATGCTGGATTATCAGCATTTCGCCCGGCGCGGGCGCGATTGCCTCCATGTCTACCGGTGTCAATCATGGCGTGCGCCTTGGGCTTTGGAATATTCTGGGCCTGCAACTGGCGCTGGCGGCGCAAATCTCGATTGTTGCCGCCGGCGTGGGCGTATTGCTTACAACCACCAGTTGGGCCTTTGCGCTGATCAAGTGGTTCGGGGTTTTTTATCTGCTTTATCTGGCCTGGCAACAGTGGCGGGCGCCAGTGCGCGTGATACAGCTGGATGCCCGTGTGCCAAATGTACCGGCGCACCGATTGGTATTGCGCGGCTTTCTGGTCAACATGAGCAATCCCAAGGCAATGGTGTTCCTGCTTGCTGTCCTGCCGCAGTTTATTGACCCGCGCGCACCGCTTGCGCAGCAATACCTTGTTATGGGTATTACCATGACGGTGGTGGACGTCATCGTCATGAGCGCCTACACCTGGCTGGCGGCCAAAATCTTGCGATTGATGCATTCGGCAAAACAGCAGAAAATCCTCAATCGTGGGTTTGCCGGCTTGTTTACCCTGGCGGCCGGTCTGCTGTCCCTTGTTCACCAGGCGGGCAAGTAACCCGCCACAACGCGGCACAATTTAGCCGCGTCATCTTTACTCGCGCCATCTTTAACCGTGCCACCGGTACGTCTGGCGCGGCACGTGAATCAAGCCAACCGGCAAATCGGACACGGTTTGCTGGTCAATATACGGCGGTTATTTCACTCGCTTGTATCCGTCAGTTATCAATCATCAGTTTATAGTCATCAGTTTATAGTCATCAGTTTATAGTCATCAGTTTATATTCGCTGGCTCATAGGTGACGATTATTTTGCCGCCAATCCGGCCTGTTGGATGATCGCTCGATTATTACGCGACTCTTCATCAATAACCCGCTGAAAGACTGCAGCGCTGCCGCCACTGGGGATATTGCCCGATTGCCGCAGGCTGTCTGCTATTTCACGATCTTGCAATGCCGAGTCAAACGCCTTGTTCAACTTTTCGATCACCGAGGTAGGTGTACCGGCCGGCGCGACGATACCAAAATTGGATTTCAGATTTGCCTTGGGCTGCCCCAGTTCGGTGAATGTGGGCGTCTCGGGCAGGCCCTCGATGCGTTGCTCGGCGCCAATCGCCAGCGCATGTAGTTTGCCTGCCTTGATGTTTTCTATCAAGGTAGCGGAGACATTAGTGGAGAACACCTCGAATTGCCCGCCCAGTGCATCGTTCATTTGCTGGCTGCCGCCTTTGTAGGGAATCAGGGCCATGTCCAGTCCTGCGTCATGAGAGATCTGGCCGAACATGATATGGCCTATTGTGCCCATTCCTGATGTCGCCCAACGCAGCTTGCCTGGCGCCTGTTTTGCGGCCGCGATGAAGCCGTTGAAATCGCTGGCCTGTAGCGTTTGTGTTCCCAACAGAACGACAGGAGAGTACATGACGCCGATTACCGATGTGACGGCTTTCTCAGGCGCGTAATTGACTTTGGAGAAGTAGGGCGTCAATGTCAGCGGGCTGGTGGCAGAAAAGGCCAATGTATAGCCGTCAGGTTTGGCTCGGGACACTTCGGCGATATTGATCGTGCCGCCGGCGCCAGGGCGGTTCTCCACGATGACCGGCACCTTGAGTGCATCGGCCACTTTCTCAGCCAGTTTGCGCGCAACAACATCACTCAGGCCACCGGCAGGGTAACCTACCGACAGCCGGATGGCCTTTTCGGGGAACTCAGCAGCTGCAGCCAGGGGGATGATTGTGGTACTGATGGCAGCTGCAATGAACAACTGCAGGAACCGAGAAGCGTTGGAAAGGGTTGTCATGTTGGCAAAAAGAAAAAAGGTTGAGCAGTGAAAAAAGGAAGCGCAGGGCGCGCGCTGTCAGCGGACTCTGCGTATCATCATCGATTATATGACATATGCTATTGCTTTCAGGACCATGTGCGTGCTCTGTGCCAGCATGAGAACGTGAAGATGGCTGTGAGCACGGGTGGCCCGGCGGATGCATGGCATTTATGGCGTTTCAAGGACTATCCTGGCAAGCGCTGCATCTGGTCTGAAGTGTTTTTACAACAATTCATTCTTTTTCGTGGGTTTTTTCAAGAAAGGAAGGGTACCCACTGGTGTTTTTTTTGAGGAGTCTATATAATCCTTGTCTTAGCTCTTCAACAGTAAACGACAGTTTTCTGTTTTGCCCAGGTGGCGGAATTGGTAGACGCGCATGGTTCAGGTCCATGTGCCTTCGGGTGTGGGGGTTCGAGTCCCCCCTTGGGCACCACTGCTTTTTTATGATTGTTATGAAAAACAGTCATACTTTTTAGCAGTAATTTCCAGTAGTTTTCCAGGTATTATTTCTCTATATTCTTCAGCGCCAACATTGGCCGCTTCAGCAAAAAATCAACTATTCCAAGATAAGCTGCACAAGCTCGTAGTGAGCTGGCTATATGCGACCCTGTAAAAATACAGTTAAAAAATCAATTGCGATATTGCTCACAGCGTCAAAAGTGCCTGGCACCGTACAGGTAGTCAAGAGAAGACAGATTGTGCTAGAATTTTTTGCCGCCTGACGGGTGAGCCATTCGCCACTTGCGGATGCAATTGGTAAGGTTATATAAGTTGTACAAGAGGAACATGAAAGATGAAACTGGCCGAAGCCCTGGCGTTACGCGCTGATAGCCAGACGCGCCTGGCGCAGCTAAAGGCGCGTCTGCTACGTAATGCCGCTGTTCAGGAAGGAGAGTCGCCCGCTGAAGAACCCCAAGCGTTGCTGGCGCAGTACGAGGCGCTTTGCGCCGAGCTGGTGCAACTGATCCGACGTATCAATCAAACCAATTCGGTGACGAATGTCGCGGGCAAAACCATGACAGAGGCACTGGCTGAGCGTGATATTCTTAAGCAGCGTCACGCGACCTATATTGAACTGGCGCAGGCGGGCACAATCTCACGATCGGTTGTCACTCGTTCAGAGGTGCGGTTCAAAAGCACTATCGATGTAGCAAGCATACAGAAACAGGCTGACCTGCTGGCCAAGTCGATACGTGAGCTTGATGCGCGAATTCAGGAGGCAAACTGGCAGGTAAGTTTGCAGGATTGACAGAACGCCGGTAACCGATGGCGATGCGAACGCAACCCTTTCCAGCGGGGCAAGCTGGAGCATAGTGGTGCAAGGGGCTGCACCGTGGGCTCAAGCCCGATCATTTACATGGCACGCCCAGCATTCTTACATCAGTACGCAGCACATTTCACAACATACAACCATGCGTTGGTCGCTCAAGCGGTGAGGGTGGGTCAGGGGAATCAGTGCAACCGTAGCGCATTGAGTGTTCTGTCAAGTATCGTACTGCCAAGCCAAGCCAAGCCAAGCCAAGCCAAGCCAAGCCAAGCCAATAGCGCTGGAAAAATGCGCCAGCGCCCTTGGTCATGAATGTTCGTAAGCGGATATTCGGAAGGAGCAATTGGACAGTGAATTTTCGCTAATGAGGATTCGCCAATAGGGATTTGACACTGGAATCGGTGCTGGATTCGGCCACTTTTGCGGGCGATTTTGCAGTCTATTTCACGACTTTATTGAAAAACGGGGCGTTGCACCCCGTTTCGAGGCGTTGCGGATCAGGTGGCCGCTCTTTCCTTCAACATACTGTAGAGCTGATCCTTGAGCTGCAGTTTTTCTTTCTTCTTCTTCTCGATTTCAGTATGTTTTTCACTGAAATCCTGTGTTTCAAGGTTCTGTAATTCCTGGTCCAGATCATTATGTTTTTTGAAAAGGCGCTTGAAATTGGCGTCTTCTTCTTTGAGCCGGGATATTAAATCACGATATTCAGGGAACATACCGACAACCTCCGTCTGTTGTGAGTTGGAAAATCCATTATACAGACAAAGAATGCCGCAACCCAAATTTCAGTTGCGGCATTAATTTACTAATAAAAACAGTATGTTAAAAAATAACCCAGCTATTTGGCAGGCGGGGGCGGACGGCGGTGTGTCACAGGTACCGCCTTGTTTTTATCGTTCAGATTGACCGCTGCAGGAAACAGATCCCAGATGGCGATGAACATGGCGGCAATCAGCGGGCCGATCACAAAGCCAGTCAGGCCAAACAGGGAAAGGCCTCCGAGTGTAGAAATCAGAACCAGATAATCCGGCATTTTTGTGTCTTTGCCCACCAGCAACGGACGAAGAATATTGTCCGACAGGCCGATGACCAAAAAGCCGAACAGAACCAGGATAATGCCATTCCACAAGTTACCTGTAATCAAAAAGTACACAGCAACGGGCAGCCATACAATGGCGGCACCCACAGCAGGCAGCAGAGACAGGAAACCCATGATTACGCCCCACAGCAAGGCGCCCTGAATTCCCAAAATCCAGAAAATCATGCCGCCGAGCACGCCCTGCACCGCAGCGATGACCACATTGCCCTTGACTGTTGCCCGTACCACCGTATTGAATTTCTGGAACAGAAACTGTTTGTGGTCGTCGGTCAATGGAATCAGGTTTTTGATACGTTGTGTGAGCGCAGGTCCATCCTTGAGCAGGAAAAACAGCAAATACAGCATAATGCAGAATTCAACCAGGAACGCGAAGAAGTTCTGGCCAATATCGAGGGCCTGCGTGGCCAGATACTTACTGCCCTGCATCATGCCTGATGAAATTTTGGCATAAAGCGAAGACAGGTTATAAATTTCGAACCTGGCCAGAAAATCACGAACCGATGTGGGGAGCGCATCTGATACCTGCCGGATGTATTCGGCGATATTGAATTGGCCTGATTCTATACGCTGATAGAACAACAGCGATTCGTTGATCAGCGAGATGGAAATCAGAATCAACGGAATGATGGCAATCAGCAGGCAGATAATAAGCGTGATGATCGATACTGTGGTGTTTCTGCCGGGCATGCGTTCCAGTATCCATACTTGCAGTGGACGGAACAGTACAGCCAGGACAATTGCCCAGAAGATTGCGCCATAAAAGGGTACGAGCATTCTCAGGAATGCGAGCGAGACCGCAATCAGAATGATGATGAAGGTATTGAAGTAAATACCGGAGCGGTTCAGATAAGCCATAATGGTGCATAACCCTAAATTAGGATGATGACCATTCTAGATGATTTTTTTCCGATTCAAGAACATATTCTTTACAATATTTGCAAATAGGCGATTAAGGTAATTAACCCATGCTGCAATTGAAAACAATATTTACAATCGGCATGCTGGCCGGTGCTGTAACACTGGCTGGTTGCTCTACAGCGCCGCCGAAAAATGCGGAAGATCTGTGCGCGATATTTCAGGAAAAACCGCAATGGCATACTGCGGCGCTGGCCATGCAGAACAAATGGGGCGTGCCGATTCCGGTGCCCTTTGCCATGATGTATCAGGAATCGTCGTATCGGCACGACGCCAAGCCTCCCAAAAATTATTTGCTGTGGTTTATTCCCTGGGGGCGGGTCAGTTCAGCCTATGGATATGCCCAGGCCAAAGACGAGGTGTGGAGCGATTACGAGCGCGAAACCGGCCAGAGCGCCAGTCGCGACAGCTTTGAAGATGCTCTGGATTTCATGGGTTGGTATATGTCCAAGGCACAGGTGCTTAACGGCACATCCAAATGGGATGCCTACGGACAGTACCTGAATTATCACGAGGGTTGGAGTGGGTATCGCAACCAAAGCTATCAGGCTAAGGCCTGGCTCATGCGTACAGCCGAAATTGTCAGGGAGCGGGCAGCCCGTTACACGGCCCAATATAACCAGTGCCGTGCCCAATTAATGTAATGAGAAAGCGGCCAGTACCCGGAATACAGGCAATATCCGGGTTATAAGCTGGGAATTATGCCGCTGCGTTGCGCGGTTTACGCCGCCACACCAGAATGGCATACGCTGCCACGCCGGCAATCAGGCCCCAGAATGCGGACCCAACGCCAAAGAACGAGACGCCGGATGCGGTCATTAGAAACGTGATGACGCCGGCCTCGCGTTCTGATTCCTCGGCCATGGCACCAGCCAGTCCCGAGGAGAGGGCGCCCAGCAAAGCCAGGCCGGCCAGAGAGGCAACAAAAGTTTCCGGTATGGCAATAAATAGCGTGGTCACTACGGTCGCAAACAAACCAAAAAATATATAGAATACGCCGCACACAATACCTGCCACATAACGCCGTTGTGGATCGGGATGACATTCCGGGCCGGTACATATTGCAGCAGTGATCGCGGCCAGCGTGGTGCCGTGCAGGCCAAAAGGGGCAAACAGAATGGTCGAGATGCCAGTGGTGGTAATGAGCGGGGAGATCGGCGTATGGTGATATCCACTGGACTGCAGGACGGCAACGCCCGGTGCATATTGCGAGGCCAGTGCGACAAAGGCCAGTGGAATGCCGACCCCGACCAGCGCCGGTATTGACAGGCCCGGCATCGTAAATTCAGGGACCACCAGGCTGAAGCTGAGCACCTGCGTGTTGAGCTGGCCCAGCGCGACGCATACCGCGATACCGGTAAGCAGTGCCGCCAGTACCGCATAGCGCGGTATGGCGCGCTTGATGACCAGGTACGCCAGAATGATCGGCAGCACCAGCGCGGGAGCCTGTTGCAGTGATACAAACAGGTGAGCGCCGAATGCAAACAGAATGCCAGCCAGCATCCCCGACACGATACTACGGGGCACATGCTGCATCAGTCGGGAAAACAGGCCGCTGATGCCCAGCAACACAACCAGCAGCGCAGCAAATATATACGCGCCAATAATATCGTTGTAGGAATATTGGGGAAGGGCATCGATAAGCAGCGCCGCGCCACCAGTGGAAAAAGCGCAGACGATGGGCGTGCGATAGCGGATACTCAGCCAGAGACCGCATACGCCGCTGGTAATGGACATGGCCCAGATCCAGCTTGTGAGTTGCATCTGGCTGAGCCCGCCAGCCTTGGCCGCCTGAATAATAATGGCTACCGGCCCGGTTAAGGAGACCAGGACGGTAATCAGTCCAGCAATGGACGCCGACGTGGAAAAGTCTTTTTTGAAGTACTGCCAGGCATTCATAACTGCACCGAAAGGGAATCAGTGCAGATTATGCGGCCTGATGAGGCCGACTGCAATCCCTTCGATGGCAAAATCATTTTCAACTGAAACGATAATGGGGGAGAAATCATCGTTTTCCGGCAGTAGTTCGACAATACGACCCCGGCGGTTGAAGCGTTTGACTGTTACTTCATCATCGATGCGGGCAACGACGATTTGGCCATTACGTGCGTCCGGCGAGCGTTTTACGGCCAGCAGGTCGCCATCCATGATGCCGATGTTTTGCATACTCTGCCCCTTGACGGTGAGCAGATAATCGGGCTGCTGTTCGAAGAGAGACGGGTCTACCGAGAGTTCGCGATGGATATGTTCGGTGGCCAGGATGGGGCTACCGGCGGCCACCTTGCCAACCACGGGCAATATCAGTTGACGCAGACTGTCTGCCAGAGAAACGCCGGCACTGGCTGGCGCACTACCGGATGGCGAGCCTGCTGCCGACTCGGCATCTTCGACAAGACGGATACCGCGCGAGGCGCCCGCTGTAAGCGTAATGGCCCCTTTGCGAGCAAGCGCCCGCAAATGATCTTCCGCAGCATTGGGCGATTTGAATCCCAGCGCCGCGGCAATCTCTGCACGGGTTGGCGGAAAGCCGGTACGGTCCACAGCGGCTTTGATCAGATTCAAAATTTCCTGCTGACGCGCGGTAAGTTTCAGGCTCATGATTCCCCGTAATGAAAGAGACAGATAAAAAAACGGACTGTATGTATATACAGTCCGTATTCTGACGCATTCACCAGCGCTTGGCAAGCGTTTTCAGTGACAAATTGCCTGCAGGCCGCGGATTTGCTTCGCTACTAATTACAGTACGGCGGCGATCGCCTTTACTACGCTGTCAATATTGCGGCTATTGAGCGCAGCAACGCAGATCCGACCGCTGTTGACCGCATAGATGCCGTGTTCGTTGCGCAGGCGCTCTACCTGTTCTTTGGTCAGGCCTGAATAAGAGAACATGCCGCGCTGGGACATAACGAAACTGAAGTCCTGTTTGACACCGGCGGCATTCAGTTTATCTGTGAGCTGCTTGCGCATATCGCGAATGCGTTCGCGCATCTGCGCCAGTTCGCTTTCCCACTGGGTGAACAATTCCGGCGTATTCAGGATCTGCGCCACCACCATTCCGCCGTGGGTCGGCGGGTTCGAGTAGTTGGTGCGGATAACCCGCTTGATCTGACTCAGGACACGTGTGGCTTCATCCTTGCTGGTCGTCACGACTGTGAGCGCGCCCACACGTTCGCCATATAGAGAGAAGGATTTGGAGAATGAGGAGCTGATAAACATGGACATGCCGAGATCGGCGAACAGGCGCACCACGGCGGCGTCTTCCTGCAGGCCTTCGCCAAAACCCTGATAAGCGATGTCAAGGAACGGCACCAGGTTGCGCTCTTTGACCAGGGCGGCGATCTGCTGCCATTGTTCCAGGGTTGGGTCGACGCCGGTCGGGTTGTGGCAGCATGCATGCAGCACGATGATGGACCCTTGCGGCATGGCTTTGACCGCGGCCGCGAATCCGTCAAAATTCAGGCCGTGAGTAGCTGCATCATAATAGCTATAGGTTTGTACGTTGAAACCGGCGCGTTCGAACAGCGCGCGGTGGTTTTCCCAACTTGGGTCGCTGATATAAACGGTTGCATCCGGTTGCAGCTGTTTCAGGAAGTCGGCGCCAATTTTCAGTGCGCCGGTGCCGCCCAGTGCCTGGAAGGTAAGGGCGCGGCCTTCGGTAATGACGGCCGACTCCTTGCCGAAGAGTAGTTCCTGCGCGCCCTTGTTGTAATTGCCGATGCCTTCAATGGGCAGGTAGCCGCGTGCTGCGTGCGCCTGGACGCGCTGATTTTCGGCTTCCTGAACTGCCTTGAGCAGTGGAATTTTGCCATTATCATCGTAATACACGCCTACACCCAGATTTACCTTGGTATCGCGGGTATCGGCGTTGTATTGTTCATTCAGACCCAGAATCGGATCACGGGGGGCGAGCTCGACGGCATTGAAAAGAGTGGTCATCGTTATAAGAAAAGGTAAGGTTGCAGGGAAGGTCAATTAAAGTGGATAATGGAAGATTGTACGCCTAAATCAGTGCCAATTTAACCCTGGATGCACAATCTATGAGCGAAGCCGGATTTATCGAATTTGCCGACAGCCCGTTTCAGCTATACCAGCCGTATCCGCCAGCCGGCGATCAGCCCGCCGCCATTGACGCACTCACGCAAGGGGTCGACGACGGTTTGATGTACCAGACGCTGCTTGGCGTCACCGGATCGGGCAAAACCTTCACCATGGCCAATGTTATCGCCCGCCTGGGCCGTCCGGCGCTGGTGCTGGCCCCGAACAAGACACTGGCCGCCCAGTTGTATTCGGAGTTTCGGGAGTTTTTCCCGCGCAATGCGGTGGAATATTTTGTGTCTTACTACGATTACTATCAGCCCGAAGCCTATGTGCCCACGCGCGATCTGTTCATTGAAAAAGACTCGTCCATCAACGAGCACATAGAACAGATGCGCCTGTCGGCAACCAAAAGCCTGCTGGAGCGGCGCGACACCATTATTGTCGGTACGGTCTCCTGCATTTACGGTATTGGTAATCCGGGAGATTACCACGCCATGGTGCTGGTGCTTCGCACCGGCGATCGCACGCCACGTCAGGAAATCCTGGCGCGCCTGGTCTCCATGCAGTACGAGCGCAATGACATTGATTTCACGCGGGGCACGTTCCGCGTGCGCGGCGAAGTGATTGATATTTTCCCGGCAGAGAGCGCGGAACTGGCAGTCAGGCTGAGCCTGTTTGATGACGAGCTCGAGAGCATTGATCTGTTTGACCCGCTGACCGGCAAAATCCGCCAGCGCGTTCCCCGGTTTACCGTTTATCCGAGTTCGCACTATGTGACCCCGCGCGATACGGTGTTGCGGGCCATTGAAACCATCAAGGAAGAGCTGCGTGATCGCACCAAATTCTTTGTGGACAATAACCAGCTGGTTGAGGCCCAGCGCATTGAACAGCGTACCCGGTTCGACATCGAAATGCTGCAGGAGCTGGGTTTTTGCAAGGGGATCGAAAACTACTCCCGCCATCTGTCTGGCGCGGCGCCTGGAGATCCACCGCCCACGCTGATCGATTATCTGCCACAGGATGCGCTCATGTTCTTTGACGAGAGTCACTGGATGATGGGGCAGTTGCGCGCCATGTATCGCGGCGACCGGTCGCGCAAGGAGACCCTGGTGCAGTTTGGTTTTCGTCTGCCGTCTGCGATGGATAACCGGCCGCTGAAGATGGAAGAGTTCGAGCAGCGTGTCCGACAAAGCGTATTTGTCTCGGCCACGCCTGCAGACTATGAGAATGAGCACTCCGACAATGTGGTGCGTCAGGTGGTGCGACCCACCGGCCTGGTCGATCCCATGGTCGAGGTGCGGCCGGCACTCACTCAGGTGGATGACCTGCTGGGCGAGGCCAAGCTGCGTATCGCGATCGGAGAGCGGGTGCTGGTAACCACCCTGACCAAGCGCATGGCAGAGGATCTGACCGACTACCTGACCGAAAGCGGCATGAAAGTGCGCTATCTGCATTCGGATATCGATACGGTTGAGCGGGTCGAGATTATCCGCGATCTGCGCCTGGGCCATTTCGATATTCTGGTGGGTATCAACCTGTTGCGCGAAGGACTGGATATTCCCGAGGTCTCGCTGGTGGCTATTCTGGATGCCGATAAGGAAGGCTTTCTGCGTTCCGAACGCAGTCTGATCCAGACCATTGGTCGTGCGGCACGCAATTTAAATGGCCGGGCCATTCTGTACGCCGATCGCATTACCGATTCCATGCGCCGCGCCATGGACGAGACCGAAAAGCGTCGCAATCTGCAGATTGCGTTCAACACTGAGAACGGTATTGTGCCGCAAGGGGTGCGCAAGTCGGTACGCGAAATGATCGACGGCGTGATCCAGGAAGCCCCCGACGCACTCAGTGCCGAGGATATTCGTCTTGAGTCATTGCTGGTGGATGAAAAGGCGCTGGCCAAAGAGATCCGACGGCTGGAAAAACAGATGCAGGATCATGCCCGCAATCTGGAATTCGAACAGGCGGCGGCGGCCCGGGATCAACTGACCCGTCTTAAGGAAATGGTGCTATTGCGCTGACGGTTGCCAGCGCGGCAAAACCTTTATTATCCGCCATAATCTATATTTCATTCGGGCCGCCGTGGCGGTTTAAGCTGCCTATAAATCAGGTTATGATACAGTCCGTTTTTCAACAAGTTTCGATCTGACAAAAAATGCGTGTGAACTCTTTCAGTAAACAATTCATTGCGCTCATTGCCCTGGTGACGGTTCTGAGTGTCATTATTGTCGGATATATCGAGCAGCAGGTCGTCGAGACTGTTGCCCAGCCGGTTCCCGCTAAGCAGGAGGCTGAACAGAAGCATAATGAAGCGCTCATCAATTCGCTCACCAATATGACGCAGAGCGTTCGCTTTCCGCTGAACGAGCACGCGATTATGTACACCGGGTATATTCTGGGTGCAGGGTATTCTTCCTATCAGTTCCGCGCTTTCAAGGATCAGAAGCTGAAAGTCAATCTGAAGGGAGATGCTTCCATTGATCTGGCGTTGTTTGGTCAGGAGGCTTATTCGTTGCAGCGAGATACCGAATATGTTATTCCGTCTGAAGGGCTGTACGAACTGCGCGTCCTGTTCAAGACCGACATGGAATCCCGTCAGGAACAGGCTGCCATTGCCCACAAGGCTACGCCGGTGCCCTATACCATCACCATCAATCTGCAGTAAACGGCCGATAGCGTATTTGTTCGGTTGGCGATCGGGATGGGATAGTTGGCCGGCAGAAAGGGAATGACAGGCTGCGGCTTGCCAAATATTCAGGCTGCCAAATAGCTGAACAGTAGCCGTTTCAATATGGAAAACAGCAAGCTAAAAGTGACTGTCAAAAAAAGGGGCTTTGGGCCCCTTTTGTCAAACAGCTGTGTTGATCAAACTGTGGTGTTTATTTTGCAGTCTGTTTTTCGCCACCCAGTGCTTCGACCAGCGCCCCCAGCAGCCCTGCCAGTTCGGCGGTCATGAGGGTCATATCGGCATCGAAGCGTTCCTCTTCATCCATGGCCGACATATCCTGATTTTCCTTGAGGATGTCCAGTGGCGCAATACGTTTGATGATCAGATTGTCGCTCAATACAAATGAAATACGATCCGACCAGGTCAGCGCCAGCTTGGTGCATTGCTTGCCTGACTGGATATGCTTTTGCACATCTTCCTTTTCAGGGCTCTGGCGAACGTAACGAATAGTCGCCTTGTTCTCTGACGATGATTGCAATTCGGTATCCTGGTCGACCGAGAACATCGCAGGCGCTTCATCGGCAAGCAGCCATTCGGTCATGGCGGCGGCCGGAGACTGTTCGGTGTACAGGCTTTTGAGCGGCAGCGGATCAATGACTTTGGCCAGCGCGCCAATTACTTCGTCGGCCTTGGTTGCCGAGGCGGCGTCGATGACCAGCCAATGATTCTGGGTGTCGATCCATACGCGGGTATCGCGGAATATGCTGAATGCCTTGGGCAACAGGGTATCGGTCACCTGTTCCTTGATTTCACGCATTTGCTTGCGCCCGGGTTTGTATCCTTGCTGCTCTTCGATTTCCTGTGCGCGGACACGGGTAAACTGATTAACGACGGTAGCAGGCAGCAGTTTCTTTTCAATGCGCAGCGACAGCAGATACTGGCCGCTAAGGGCATGAGCGAGCATACCGTTTTCCCGAGCGGGAACCCATCCCATACTGTTCATATCCGATTTATTGCCAGGAACGAAAGCGGCTTTTGCCAGCTTGTCTTCAAGCTCTTCCTGCGTGGGTTTCCAGTCGGCAGCCAGCCGGTAAACGCTCAGATTCTTAAACCACATACTTTTACGCCAAAAGCATTTATTGTACCGGCTATCGTTGCCGCACATGTGTCGGGCACCTGCCTTGTTGCCGAAAACTTTATGCCGTTCTATACAATAGACGGTGGGCAGAGCATACGATGCCTGGCTGCCGACGCGAGCGCCGCCTGCTTTTTCTGCATGCCAGTTGCGTCTGGCGACAGATTGTGTGCCGATGTGTTGGAACAGGCCAAAAAAAACCTGCCCGGGGGCAGGTTAATACGGGTTTCAGCGCTACGTAAAACTTACGGGGTGTAGCACTGACAATGCTGACGAAACTTCAAAAGGGGATTGAAACTTGTCATTTCGTCATCATCAGGGACGAAATATAATGCGGATGCTCTGACAATGTCCTGAATCGGATTGGTAAAGAACTAACAACTCATAAAAAAATGCAGATAATATGATTATACTGGCTAAATATACAGTATAATTTAATGCGATAATATCCGATTATCACAATATGTACGAATCCTGTAATGGATAAGCTGTAACGGATAATCTGTATGGATGTTCTGTAATGGAAGATCTCTAATGAATAATCTGTATGGATTATTTGTAATGGATCGCTGTTATCCGGTACATGTACGACGCAGGCGAGTGTGAAAACAAGACGTTATCCGTCCCTGCGCAGTGCGTTGCCATGATTAGCAGGGACGGTTTACAGCTTGGCCCATTGGTTGGCATAGAGGTTTATAGCCAGGGCAGCCAGTGTAAAAATGTTGTACTTACGGCATTCACGTCTTTATTCATAAGCAGTTTGTCTATATATTGCGATATCAGGTTTCTCTATTTAGTCACAAGGACCCTCCATGGACGACAAGCAATCCAAAGCCGCACGCGCCGACCGCGCCAAGGCACTCAGCGCAGCACTCTCTCAAATCGAAAAGCAGTTCGGCAAAGGCTCTGTTATGCGCTACGGCGATAACGAAGTTTCGCACGACATCCAGGTCGTCTCCACTGGTTCTCTCGGGCTCGACATTGCGCTGGGCGTAGGTGGGTTGCCGCGTGGCCGTGTTGTGGAAATCTACGGGCCGGAATCTTCTGGTAAAACCACGCTAACGCTTCAGGTCATTGCTGAAATGCAGAAAATCGGTGGTACCTGCGCGTTTATCGACGCCGAGCACGCGCTGGACGTACAGTATGCCTCCAAACTGGGCGTCAATCTGGCAGATCTGCTTATTTCCCAGCCCGACACAGGTGAACAGGCGTTGGAAATTACCGATGCGCTGGTGCGCTCCGGATCCGTCGATCTGATTGTTATTGACTCGGTTGCTGCACTGGTGCCTCGAGCAGAAATCGAAGGGGATATGGGCGACAGCCTGCCCGGTTTGCAGGCGCGTCTCATGAGCCAGGCGTTGCGTAAGCTGACCGCATCCATCAAGCGTACCAATTGCATGGTGATCTTCATTAACCAGATTCGAATGAAAATTGGCGTCATGTTCGGTAGCCCTGAAACAACAACGGGTGGTAACGCGCTTAAATTTTATGCATCGGTTCGCCTGGATATCCGCCGTATTGGTTCTATCAAGAAGGGCGATGAGGTTGTTGGCAATGAAACGCGTGTCAAGGTAGTCAAGAACAAGGTTGCACCGCCGTTCAAACAGGCTGAGTTCGACATTATGTACGGCGCCGGCATTTCACGTGAGGGCGAGATGATTGACCTGGGCGTGCAGGCTGGTGTCGTAGACAAGGCAGGTGCCTGGTATAGCTACAGTGGCACTCGCATTGGTCAGGGCAAGGACAATGTCCGTGATTACCTGAAAGAGCACAAGGAAATGGCTGTGGAAATTGAAAACCGGGTACGTGAAAATATGGGTGTTATCGCGCGTGCTCAGGAATTTACGGCCGATCCGGAAGATGTTGCTCAGGCCGCGGAAGCTGATGAGTGATTTTTCCCAAGGGCAGGGCAGGCGCGGCTCCGGTCGCAGCTTGCTTGCCCGTGGTATTTCGTATTTGTCCAGGCGCGAGCATTCGGAATACGAGCTAAGAAAAAAGCTCGCCCCTCACGCCGAAAGCCCGGAAGAGCTTGATGCGGTAATGCTGCGCCTGAAGAAAGAAAACTGGCAGTCCGACAGTCGTTTTCTACAGGCTACGGCGAATGTTACTTCGCAAAAATGGGGGGCGATGCGTATTGCCGCGAAATTACGGCAGCATCACCTTTCTGAAGATGATGTCAATGCAGCGCTTCACAATTTACAGAGCTCCGAATACGAGCGCGCCAAAGCGGTCTGGGAAAAAAAATTCAAGGGAGAGGCATATGCCACTCCTCAGGAGTATGCCAAACAAATGCGCTTCCTGCTTAGCCGCGGCTTCTCCGCAGATATTGTAAGAAAGATCATCCGTGATCCGTCAGACGTTTAACTTGCATGCCCAATGCGGTCCGATAGCATCGTTCGATCAAATAACCAACGATCAATAGTGTGGTCAAACAACCGCAATCAGACAGTCGTAATCAAATACCATAATCATACAAGTCAAGCAGCCGCAGTCATGCAATGACCACAGCAGCATCCTGCCCGCTCTTGCGTCAGCCACACATTCCCGGGCTTTGTCACAAGGTGTTGAGTGCTGCGTTTAGAGCTTGGGGCGGCGATAACCACCGGGCACACCGTTGGGCGACAGGACAAACTGCCAAAGCTGGTTGTCGCGCGCCCGGAACGAGCCGGCACAAATGAGCAAGTAGTATCTCCACATGCGATAGAAGCGTTCGGAATATTGCGAAGCGTGCTTGTCCCAATGTTTTTCGAAATTGGCATGCCACGCCATGAGCGTTTTGTCGTAATCGGCGCCAAAATTGTGCAGGTCTTCAATCAGAAACAGCCCTTCTGTATGGTCGGCAACCTGGCCAATCACGGGAATTTCCCCGTTGGGGAAAATGTATTTGTGAATCCACGGATCGGGATCGTGATCGCGAATTTTCCCGCCGATGGAGTGCATGAGAAATAGGCCATCGTCTTTCAGATTTTTGCGTGCCGCTTCAAAGTAGGTACGGTAATTCTTGCGCCCCACGTGCTCGAACATCCCAAGGCTGACAATGCGATCATATTGCCCCCTCAGATCACGATAGTCCTGCAGGATAAACTCCACCGGCAAGCCTTCGCACATTTTCTTGCCATATTCGGCCTGCTCTTTGGAAATAGTGATGCCAGTGCAGTGCACGCCATAACGTTCGGCGGCAAAGCGCATAAAGCTGCCCCAGCCGCATCCGATATCCAGTACCGTCATGCCGGGCTTGAGCTCCAGTTTCTGGCAAACCAGATCCAGCTTGGCTTCCTGCGCCTTATCCAGTGTGCTGGCATTATCCCAGTAACCGCATGTGTAGGTCATGCGTGCATCCAGCATATCCCTGAAAAATTCGTTGCCCAGGTCATAGTGCTTTTCGCCCACTTCCCAGGCTTTGGAGCGGGTCTGGTTGTTCACAAAGCGGGCGCGTAAAACATGCCAGAAGGTAGCGGCCGTTCTGACTTTGTCATCGATGCGGTGCCGAAGCAGGCGGGTGATCATTTCATCAATCTGGTCGCATTCCCATTGACCGTCCATATAACTTTCACCCAGGCCCATGCTCCCCTGGGCAAGAATGCGATCTGCTGCTCTGCTATCTGTGAGACGAAGGTCCCACGGTGCATCTCCGTTGATCGTTACACCTGCCGTTGCAGCAAGTTTGCTCAGATGATCCACGGATGCTGAATGTTGACTGCCCACGGCCATTTCCCTCTGCTCCTGCCTTTCAAAGAATTAAACAGAAAGTATTGCGAAACGCTGCAACATAGAAAAAATTGATGTTTTTGCGCATAGCAATATTTTTTCCCTAAAGGAAATATATATCCATGGCGCTAGGGTTTGCAACCCACAAATTCATTTGCGTATGCATTTAACAACTATGGGCAGTCCGAACCGTCAGGAAGCCATACGAATGCCAGACAGGTGCTTGAACGAGATTTCCCTGGCCAGTTCCACAAACGCCTGAATATAGGGGGTCTGGCGGTCTTCCGTGCGGATGGCTGCATACAACGTGCGCCAGATGCCGGGCGCTTCTCCCAGATGGACGATTTTGAGCCAGTCCTGAGCCTGATACTCGGTAAGCGCCCAGTTCGGCAAAGCTGCCACACCACGATTGTTGTTGACCAGTTGGATAATCATCGGCGTCAGTTCAGACTTGCGTATGGAGGCAGGCTCCACGCCCGCAGGGTCCAGGAATGCAGTGAAAATATCCAGGCGTTCTTCTTCCACGGGGTAGGTAATCAGGACCTGATTGCTCAGATCTGCCGGCTTGATAAAGCGCTTGCGAGCTAGCGGATTGTCTGCGGCCACTGCCAGTACGAGTTCATACTTAAATAGTGCCACATATTCCACCGATTCATCTGGCACGGGATCCGAGGTAATGACCAGGTCCAGATCACCGCGCAGCAATGCGGGAATGGGCGCGAAGGAAAAAGCAGCGGACAGATCCAGTGAAATGTCCTGCCACTGCAACCGAAACGCATCCAGCGTGGGCATCAGCCATTGGAAGCAGGAATGACAGTCAATGGCCAGATACAGGCGGCCCGTGCTGCCCGATGCCAGCTTCTGCATTTCGCGCTCGGCGCTGCGTATACGGGGCAGGACGTCGTCGGCCAGCGTTAACAGACGCAATGCGGCAGTGGTAAAGCGGGCAGGGCGCGTGCGGCGATTCAGCAGATTCAGATTGAGCCGGCTTTCCAGTTCGCGGATCTGGTGCGAGAGCGCCGATTGCGTTACCGACAGGCGTTCGGCGGCATCCTGCAGGTTGCCTGCTTCACGTATGGCCGTCAGCGTTTCAAGATGTTTAATTTCAATCATGGTAAATATTACTTGCGTGAGAATTTTTCATTTATGCCTGAATGGTATCAAGAAAGTATCGATTCGGCGCCTTTTGCCTTGTCTTCATTACTTATAAGCATATCATCCCGAAAAATAACGTTAAAAATCAAACAGGTATCTGTAAATATGAATTTTTCTAATACTACATTAATGAATTTGAGCTGTCTTCATTTTCCAGGCGCGGCACAATCTGCCCACTGACTTAATCAGCGCTCATGCGAGGCCGCTTCACTCCGGAACTGGAAATGGAGGTGGCTGTTAAATATTATTGAAAAGCGAGATTACATATGGCACTAACACACAACCTGGGCTTTCCGCGCATTGGCGTAAAACGGGAATTGAAAAAAGCGTTGGAGGCGTATTGGGCGGGGCAGTCGACCGAAGATGAATTGATCGAAACGGGCAGGCAGTTGCGCGAGCGTCACTGGGCAATCCAGCAGGCTGCGGGCAATGCTTTCGTGACGGTTGGCGATTTCGCCTGGTATGACCATATTCTTGAGTGGTCAACCACGCTGGGGGTCGTGCCGCCGCGCTTTAACCATCCGAAGAATGCATCGGTCGATCTGGATACGCTGTTCAGAATGGCGCGTGGCCGTGCCCCTAGCGGTGAACCGGCAGCGGCATGTGAAATGACCAAATGGTTCGATACCAATTACCACTACATTGTTCCGGAGCTGGCTGCCGATCAGGCATTTTACCTGGCGCGCTCGAGCTTGTTTGATCAGGTTGCCCAGGCTCAGGCATCGGGCTACAAGGCCAAGCCGGTCATTCCTGGTCTGCTGACTTATCTGTGGCTGAGCAAAGGTGAAGCGTTTTCGAGCGCAGAAGATGAGCGCAAACTGGCGCTGGTTCCGCAGCTTCTTCAGGTCTATAAGCAGGTGCTGACACGTTTGACTGAACTGGGCGTGCAATGGGTGCAGGTTGACGAGTCGGCATTGGTGCTGGATCTACCGCCGGCCTGGCAAGAGGCCTACCGGCAGGTTTACGCAGCGCTGAGCACAACGCCGGTGAATATTCTGCTGGCAACCTATTTTGGTGATGTTGCGGACAATACGGAACTGGTATCCTCGCTCGCCGTGGCAGGGGTGCACTTTGATCTGGTTCGCGCTCCGCAGCAACTGGCCCGCGTGCTGCCAGCCTGGCCCGCCGACCGCGTGCTGTCAGCCGGCATCATCAGTGGCCGCGATGTCTGGCGCTCCGATCTGGATCAGGCCGCCGCTTTAGTCGCTCCGGCAGTGGCGCAACTGGGCGAACGGCTGTGGCTGGCACCGGCGTCATCGCTGCTGCATGTGCCGGTAGACCTGGTTGAGGAAACCCAACTGGACGATGAAATAAAAAGCTGGCTGTCTTTTGCTGTACAAAAGCTTGACGAATTGAGTCTGCTGGCTGCGTCAGTGAACGGCACGCTTACCGACGCGCAGGATGCAGCGCTTGCCCGGCAGCGTGCTGCGCTGGCCGATCGCAAAGTGTCGCTCAGGATTCATAACCCGGCTGTTACCGAACGTGTGGCGGGTGCAGCGTCGGTTGCGCGCGAGCGTGCCCCCTTTGCCGAACGTATCAGGGGGCAGCGCGAGGCGCTGGGCCTGCCCGATTTTCCCACAACCACCATTGGTTCCTTCCCGCAAACACCGGAGATCCGCAAGGTTCGCCGTGACTGGAAGGCTGGCGCGCTGAGCGATACCAAATATGAAGAAGCCATTCGCCAGGAAATTCGCGAAGTGGTCAGATTCCAGGAAGAAGCAGGCCTGGATGTTCTGGTTCACGGGGAACCCGAGCGTAACGACATGGTGGAGTACTTCGGAGAGCTGCTTGCCGGTTTCGCATTCACGCAGAATGGCTGGGTCCAGAGTTACGGTTCCCGTTGTGTTAAGCCACCCATCATTTACGGAGATGTCGCTCGCCTGATTCCAATGACGGTAGAGTGGACCGCCTTTGCCCAGTCGCTGACAGACAAACCCATGAAAGGGATGCTGACCGGTCCGGTCACGGTGCTGCAATGGTCTTTTGTGCGTGACGACCAGCCACGCCAGGCAACCTGCCTGCAATTGGCGCTGGCACTGCGCGACGAGGTCCAGGATCTGGAAAAAGCCGGTATCCGGGTCATTCAGATTGACGAGCCTGCTTTTCGCGAGGGATTGCCGCTGCGCAAGGCAGACTGGCAAGCCTATCTGGACTGGGCGGTTGATTGCTTCAGGGTCAGCACCTCGGGTGTCCAGGATACAACGCAGATCCACACGCATATGTGTTACTCGGAGTTCAACGACATCATCGAGTCTATTGCCGCAATGGATGCGGATGTGATTACGATTGAAACGTCCCGTTCGAACATGGAGCTGCTCGAAGCATTTGAACGCTTCAACTATCCAAACGATATCGGGCCCGGCGTCTATGATATTCATTCGCCCAATGTCCCGGATCGGGAGTGGATGATCCAGCTAATGAACAAGGCGGCCAGTCGTCTGGATCGCAAGCGGTTGTGGGTCAATCCCGATTGCGGACTGAAAACCCGCCAGTGGCCCGAGACGCGCAGCGCACTGATCGAGATGGTCAATGCCGCTCAGGCACTGCGCGCCGCGGTTTAAAAGCCTGCCGCGTTGTTAAATGAATACCGCGTTGTAATTTGAACGCGTGCTGTTTGCCAACCTTTTCCACGGAGATTGCGGCTTGCCGCCACTCCGTGTTTTTTTTGCTTGAGGCCGCCTGTGCCCGTCCGAGCGGGTTCCGGCGCACGTTATTCTAATTTTGCTTTGCAGCAAAATTTCGCATATATGGCCTTTTTGTGGGCGAGCGCGCAAGGGAGTACGCTATACTTTATCGGTTTACTGACCAATTACTCCTCAATCGTTCGAACATGTCTCTGGGTTCTTCGGCACGCAAGCCAATTCACACCCGTCGTATCACCATGGATGCCTATCTCCGGGAGGATTCCCTCTGGGAGCTTGAAGCGCATCTGGTCGATGTCAAAGCGTATGACTTTCCTACCAAAGTCGGTGCAATGCACCTGGCTGGCGATCCGGTGCACGATATGACAATCGTTCTACTGGTTACGCCAGACGGGTTGATTTCCGATGTTCGGGCCAAATATCAGGCTGCACCTTACGATTCGGCCTGTATGGCCATTGAACAAGCCTACCGTGGCCTGGTCGGGTTGCACCTGCTGCGTCAGTTCAGGGCGGCGGTGCGTGACCGCTTCGGTCGTGTCGATGGCTGTACGCATATGTCCGAGCTGGTTGTGCTGCTGCCTACGGTCTTTGTGCAGAGCTTGTCGGCACAGCGCCGCGAGCATGCGGAGAAAACCGGGAAAAGGCCGTTCCAGCTGGAAGGGTGCCACGCGCTGGCGCTCACTTCTCCGGTGGTCCGGGAGTTTTACCCGGAGTGGTATGTCAGCCCGCAAGATGGTAGTAAACGCCGGGTCCGGCAGTCATGATCGTTGTACAGGCTTCAAATAGTCTCATTTCGTGTGCTCGCGCAACGCTGAGCATTTGTTTTTTTATCCTACGCTAATAGGTAATACATGAAGATCCATGAGTATCAAGGCAAAGAGCTGCTGAAAAAATTCGGCGTGACGGTGCCTCGCGGCATCCCCGCATTTTCCGTAGATGAGGCGGTTGCTGCCGCAGAGAAGCTCGGTGGCCCGGTTTGGGTTGTCAAGGCGCAGATTCATGCAGGCGGCCGCGGCAAGGGCGGTGGCGTGAAACTGGCAAAGTCTATTGACGAAGTGCGCCAGCTGGCTTCTGAAATCCTGGGTATGCAACTGGTTACCCATCAGACCGGCGCTGCGGGTCAGAAAGTGAACCGTCTGCTGGTTGAAGAAGGCGCGGATATCAAGAAAGAGTATTACGTCGGCATTGTGACCGATCGCAATAGCCAGCGCGTATGCGTCATGGCATCGAGCGAAGGCGGCATGGACGTTGAGGAAGTGGCGGAAAAAACACCGGAAAAAATCCTGAAAGTGTTTGTTGACCCAGCTCAGGGCTTTACCGATGACGAAGCGCAGGAACTGGCGCGTGGTATTGGCGTACCCGAAGCGTCGGTCCAGAAGGCTGCCGTCGAATTCCAGAAACTGTACAAGGCATATTGGGATACCGATTCTTCCCTGGCTGAAATCAATCCGCTGATCCTGACAGGTTCAGGCGATATCGTCGCACTTGATGCCAAATTCAACTTTGACTCGAACGCATTGTTCCGCCACCCCGAGATCGTTGAATATCGCGATCTGGACGAAGAAGATCCTGCCGAAATCGAAGCCAGCAAGTTTGACCTGGCCTACATTCAGCTGGATGGGAACATTGGTTGCCTGGTAAATGGTGCCGGCCTGGCCATGGCCACCATGGATACCATCAAGCTGTTTGGCGGAGAACCCGCCAACTTCCTGGATGTGGGTGGTGGTGCGACCGCTGAAAAGGTCACCGAAGCATTCAAGATCATGCTCAAAAACAAGGAAGTCAAAGCGATTCTTGTGAACATTTTTGGCGGCATCATGCGCTGCGATGTCATCGCCGAAGGCGTCATCGCTGCCTGCAAGGCCGTTAACCTCTCGGTCCCTCTGGTTGTACGCATGAAGGGTACCAATGAAGAGATGGGCAAAAAAATGCTCGCCGAGTCCGGACTGCCAATCATCAGCGCCGATACCATGGCTGAAGCCGCGACCAAAGTCGTAGCCGCCGTTAAGTAAGCAAGGAATTTTTCATGTCAATTCTGATCAATAAAGACTCCAAAGTCATCACTCAGGGTATTACCGGCAAAACCGGTCAGTTCCACACACGTATGTGCCGCGATTACGCCAATGGTAAAGAAGCCTTTGTGGCTGGCGTCAATCCCAAGCGCGCGGGCGAAGATTTCGAAGGCGTGCCTATTTACGCTTCGGTCAAGGATGCAAAGGCGCAAACCGGTGCCAACGTGTCCGTTATCTATGTTCCACCGGCAGGGGCTGCCGATGCGATCTGGGAAGCGGTAGAGGCAGACCTGGATCTGGTTATCTGCATTACCGAAGGTATTCCTGTGCGCGATATGCTGGCCGTGCGCAACCGTATGCGCCAGGAAAACAAGAAAACGCTGCTGCTGGGCCCGAACTGCCCTGGCCTGATCACGCCCGATGAGCTCAAGATTGGCATTATGCCAGCGCACATCTGCAAAAAAGGTCGTATCGGCGTAGTCAGCCGCTCTGGCACACTCACATACGAAGCGGTTGCGCAGTTGACCGAGCTGGGTCTGGGTCAGTCCAGTGCCGTCGGTATTGGTGGCGACCCGATCAACGGGCTCAAGCACATTGATATCCTCAAAATGTTCAATGAAGATCCTGAAACAGACGCAGTGGTCATGATTGGCGAGATTGGCGGACCTGACGAAGTCAATGCCGCTGAATGGGCCAAAGACAATATGACAAAGCCGATCGTTGGCTTTATCGCGGGTGTGACCGCACCTCCTGGAAAACGCATGGGTCATGCCGGTGCGCTGATCTCCGGCGGCGCCGATACGGCAGATGCCAAGCTGGAAATCATGGAAGCTTGCGGTATCCGCACCACGCGTAATCCATCTGAAATGGGCAAATTGCTCAAATCAGTACTGTAAGTTCCCCTCGCGGCTTATCGCTCAATCCGGGCGATAACTGCTGAAACGCTCCTGAAAATCACAACTGTGTTTATGTGATTTCAGGGGCGTTTTCTTTTGTGGCATGTTCTGAAGTCAGGGAACTGTAAGCAAAGATTCATAGAATGATGGCACGAATAAAAACGTACCCGAATCAGCATCGCGGGTGATAACACAGACAACATTTTCTCATTTTAAAGTCTCTTTGGAAGGTTCACTATGGATATAGGTTCTTCGGCGTTCTGGCTCGCCCTGCTTGAAATCGTATGGGTAAATATTTTGCTGTCGGGCGACAACGCGGTGGTAATTGCACTGGCGGCTCGCACGTTGCCGGAAAACCAGCAGAAAAAGGCAATTGTGATTGGTTCGGGCGCTGCCATCGTCATGAGGATTATTCTCACACTGGTCGCAGCCAAACTGCTGATGCTCCCTTATCTGAAAATCATCGGCGCCGTGCTGTTGGTCTATATCGGGGTTTCTCTGGTCAATTCGGACGACGAGCAGGACGGACATGAAAAGTCCCATGCCACACTCATGAGCGCGATTCGCACCATCCTGGTTGCCGACCTGGTCATGAGCCTGGATAACGTGGTTGCGGTTGCAGCTGCAGCCCATGGCGATACCACGCTGCTGGTCATCGGACTCGCACTGAGTATTCCTCTTGTCATCTTCGGCAGTACCTTGCTGCTGAGCGTGATTGAAAAATTTCCGATCATCGTATGGCTGGGCGCGGCGCTGCTCGGTTATATTGCAGGTGAAATGTTTGTCGGCGACCCTGTGATTGAGCCGCGAACCGAGAGCTGGGCTTCACTGGCGCATATGACTCATCACCAATTTGGCATTACCATGGGCATTGCAGGTGCGTTGCTGGTTATTGTGCTGGGCAAAATTTTTGTGACTCGTACAAAAAAACTGACGTAAAACTGAATACTCTGTTTTATAATTGCTCGCAGTCTGGAGCAGGAAAGGGCGCGCAAGTGCCCTTTTTTTATATCTTCTCACCAATCACACCGAACCGTAGCGGCTCGGATGGTCGAGCAGGTTGTGTCCGTTGTATTGCCGCGCGTCCAATGCGCGGCGCGATACGATGCAGGTGCCGGCAAATCAGAGGGCATTCGACAAACGCCAGGCCCACTTGCATATCATACAAATCTAACAGAGGTGATCTTTCATTATGCTTGAGTTTTTTCAGACGCTGAGCTGGACCGCAATATTCCAGATTATTCTCATTGACATACTTTTAGGTGGCGACAACGCAGTCATCATCGCCTTGGCATGCCGCAATCTGGAAAAAGCGCAACGCATGAAAGGTATTCTTTGGGGCACTTTCGGCGCTATCATCATGCGGGTGATCCTGATCGCTTTCGCATTGAAGCTGCTTGAAATTCCTTATCTCAAAATCGTTGGCGGCGCGCTGCTGATCTGGATCGGCATCAAGTTGCTGATTCCCGAAGAAGATGAACATGGCAATGTTTCCGGTGGCACTTCGGTGTGGACGGCGGTAAAAACCATTTTGATTGCTGACTTTGTCATGAGTCTGGATAACGTCATTGCCATCGCTGCCGCGGCACAGAAAACCACGCCCGGACATGAAGTGGCCTATGTGGCATTTGGTCTGATTGTCAGCGTACCAATTATTATTTGGGGCAGCACCCTGGTACTCAAACTGATCGACAAGTATCCGCTGGTGATTACTCTGGGTGCCGGCCTGCTGGGCTGGCTGGCTGGCGGCATGCTGATTTCCGATGTATTTACCGAGAGAACATTCTTCAATGGCGAACATGCACCGCAAACTGTTAAGATTGCAGTAGAAGTCATTGGCATAATCGTGGTTGTTGGTCTGGGTAAATGGCTGGCTTCCCGCAAGGGCAAGTCGCAGGTAACTGAAACACACTAATCCGCACCCACAGATAGTCCGAGATTGCCCGGATGCTGTACTGATCCGGTTGCTCCGGAAGGCAACCCCGCCAGGCTTTGTGCCCCGGCGGGGTTTGTTGTTTTGCATGTTCGCAGACGCCAGGTCTGCCACTCGTATGAAGGTTTGACACCATGGAAGAAAAACCCAAGCGCAGCATCTTGCAAGGTCTGCTTATTCTGGCAGTGATCGGTATAGTCGTTACCGTAGCCATTAACTATTTGCGTTAGTACAGGATCGACGGCCAAAGATTGGACATCCATGCACCAGTCCCTGTGTTGTGCTGGTGGCAGCCAGGTTGCATCCGGTACTTCTGGTCCTCATTGCCCACTTTTCCCCTGATTCGGGATTTTAAATATATTTAGCAGGAACCCCGCGTGACCGAACTTAAAAAACTGACCATCGCAACCCGTGCCAGCCGTCTTGCCCTTTGGCAGGCGCATCACGTTCGTGAACTGCTCCTGGCTCATTACCCGCAGTTGCAGGTCGAACTTCTGGAGCTGACCACAAAAGGTGATCAGATCCTGGATCGTACGCTGTCAAAGATAGGTGGCAAGGGGTTGTTTATCAAGGAGCTGGAAACTGCGCTGGTAGACGGCAGGGCAGACCTGGCCGTACATTCGCTCAAAGATGTGCCGGTTGATCTGCAGTCTCCGTTTACGCTGGCTGCGGTCCTGGAACGGGCTGACCCGACTGACGCCTTTGTATCATCAGCCTATCATCAACTGAGCCAATTGCCTGCCGGCGCCGTGGTGGGAACATCCAGCCTGCGCCGTGAATCGCAGATTCGGGCAGCCTATCCGCATCTGGTGGTCAAGCCCCTGCGCGGCAATCTGGACACCCGCTTGTCCAAACTGGATAACGGCGACTACGATGCCATCGTACTGGCCACTGCGGGCTTGCTGCGCCTGGGACTGGGTGACCGCATAGCATCGCGGCTGGAAGTCTCCGAGAGTCTGCCTGCTGCAGGACAGGGAGCGCTGGGTATCGAGGTGCTGGAAGGGCGTGCGGAACTGCTGGAAATGCTGGCTGGTCTGGCCAATCCTGCAACCACAGCCTGTGTCACCGCGGAGCGCGCAGTATCCAGGACGCTGGGCGGATCCTGCCAGGTGCCGATTGCTGCGTACGCTACGCTGACAGACAATGCGGTCACGCTTAATGCACTGGTGGCAACGCCCGACGGCTCGCGTGTATTACGCAGTACCCGGACATCCGGTGCCGAAGGTGCAGATCAGTTAGGCGTTGAGGTGGCGCAAGCACTTCGGGAGCAGGGGGCCGACGAGATACTGGCGGCATTGCACGAGGCATCACAGAACGACGCCGACAAGGTGTGAGCCCCGGTCGTGCATCATTCGCGCGCAACGGTCATTCTCACGCGACCACAGGGAAAAAATCAGGCGCTGCAACTGCGCTTTGAGCAGGCAGGGTTGCGCGTTGCCGCGCTGCCGGCCCTGACCTTGCAGCGCATCGCCGTTGCGGGTCCGGTTCCTGATCCAGCCACATTTAATCTGGTGTTTTTTGTCAGTGGTTTTGCCGTTGATTGCTTTTTTGATCTGCTGGCTGAACAAGGCATGCAATGGCCGCAAGGGCACCGTGCCGGCTGTGTAGGCCCCGGGACCGTACAGGCGCTGCTGCGTCAGGGTGTTGCGCAACAGCAGATCCTGTGTCCTGCAGACAACCAGCCCTACGATTCCAGTGGTTTTCTGGCCCGGTTGAAAACCAGTGCCGTTTTTGCTTCCCTGCAGTCCGTATTGATTGTATGCGGCACCACCGGCAACCCGTGGCTTGGCCGGCAATTGCAGGACTTGTCGCTTGCGGTCACGCGCCTGGCCCTGTACAGACGGGATGCCAGGCAGTGGGATAAGCAGCAACGGCGCCAAATGAAGAGCCTGTTTGCAGATCCGGCAGAAAAAAAATATGTGGTGCTGACCAGTCCTCAGGGGATAGAGGCGTTTGTCGATAATCTGGCCGCAGCTCAGATAGAGCCGGATCCGCTTGCCGGAACCACGACCTTTGTGGTCACCCATGCAGGGCACATCGATAGCCTTAAGCAGGCCTGGCAGCAAAAATTGCCAGCAGGGAACGCCAGCACACTACGTATCGTACAGGCGCTGCCGCAGGACGATGCAATTTTCCACACCGTTACAATCTCGGATTAAAAGCCTGCTGTAATCCACTACAATGTACAAATCTTTCACGAACGTATCGCCAAGCGGTGTATTGGTTTTCTGGATAGTAAGGAATTGAAAAACATGGAAAAAAAACAGGACGACGCGCGAAATACGGAAAATGAAAAAAAACCGGAAGCGGCTGGCTCGCATGCGCAGCCAGGGAGCGCAGCGCCGGATACAGTGACGGATGTGGAACTGGCAAACGAGAAAAGCACGGCTGAGAAAACGACAGCGCGTGCTGGTCATGCCGATACTGCAACCGCAGGCAAGTCGGGCTCTGGCCCTGCAGGCGGCGCCATCCCTCCTATTGATAAAGGCAAGGACGACAGCATTCCCGGCAAAGGTACGAAAGGGCCATTGATTGCGGCGCTTGTTGTTGTTGCAGCCATTGCTGCTGGTGGTTATTACTATTCTCAGAACAATCAGTCAGAGTCCGAAAGCAGCGGTCAGACCGCCAGTGAGCCTGCCTCGTCCGCGCCTGCAGCAGATGCAACTGCTAATTCAACAAATTCATCAAGTTCTTCACCATCAGACGCGGCGGGCAATGCCGAGTCGGCCCAGAGTGCCGACACAACGCCCGCCACGACACATGATGATACCCAGGCGGGTACCGATAGTGCAGGCGCATCGGCTGCCGACACAGCCTCGACTACGCCGGATGAGACCAGCAGCACGCCCGTAGGCCCGGCGGCAAGCAATAGCGAACCAACCCAGACGGAAACAGAGGCTACCGGCAACGCGACCGAGCCATCGGCAGGGGCCACGAGCAGTGACAACACATCCGGCGATGCGTCAGCCGGTGCCTCTGCGCAAGATACAGCGGCCACGCCCCCATCCGCTGCAGGTACGCCGGCAACAGCCTTAGATACACAGCAAACGTCCGGTGCTTCGTCAACCGCGGGTTCGGGCACGGGTGGTGCTAGCGGCTCCTTGCCGGCTGACATCCGCGATCAGCTTGATCGCCAGTCGGCGCAGATCATTGCGTTGCGCGATCAGTTGGAGTCTTCACAGAAGCAGCTCCAGCAGTTGCAAACGACTCGTTTGCAAGCCTCGCGGGACGAGACAACCCTGTTTGTGGTCAATGATGTGAGCCGCCTGGTTACCATGGCGCAAAACGAGCTTGCCATTGCCGGCAACCTTGAAAATGCCGTGGCCTCGCTGGAAACGGCAATCAAGGCCATAGATCAGGCCGATGCGCCGGTGTTGGCAGGGTTACGCGGCGCTTTGGCAGCCGATATTGTTACGCTGAAATCAGCGCCGACCATTGGCGTGGACGCGCAATTTGCCCAAGTCGCGGCATTGTCCGGAAAAATTGATGCATTGCCGATGCTGGCACCGGATCAGGCGGGTGCCAAGCCCATGGCCGGACAGTCGTCGGATGTGACTTCTCCGGCGCAAGGCGCGAACGATACGAGCTCAGTCGCATCTTCGGATGTCTGGTATGAGCGTGCCTGGAACGAGGTGAAAACCTGGCCAGCTGCTGCCTGGGAAGGCTTGCGCTCTGACCTTGGCGGGATTGTAAGAGTGGAAAAACTGGCCGATCCAAATCAGGTGTTGCTCACGGTTGATCAGGCCGCCCAGTTGCGGGCAAATCTGCAACAGCATTTGCATTTTGCCCAGCAGGCATTGCTCAATGGACAGCAGGGTATTTGGACTTCATCGCTTGAAACCGTCGTCAAGGGCATCAGACAAAGTTTCAATCAGGATTCGGTTGAGACGCAACAGGTGCTGACCCAGCTTCAGCAACTGCTCCAGGCTGGTGTCAGGCAGCAGTTGCCGCCCATCACGCAGAGCGTGAAGGCTGTCCAGGAAACCCGCAAGCAGCTTAAATCCATGAATCCCGGACAGGAGTAATGCATGCGAACCAGTTTGAAAGTACTTGTCCTATTTGCTGTCGCTGTTGCTGCCGCACTTTTGCTGCGCGATTCTAGCGGCTATTTCATGGTTGTGACCGGCGATGAGCGCCGCACGGTGTCGCTGGCTGCCGGTCTGGTCTTCATTGTCATTGCCTTTTTCATTTTTTACCTGATCTTTCGATTTATCGGTGTTCTGATGGACGCGCCAACGCGATGGCGCAACTGGAATCAGCGCCGGCATACCCGCAAGGACTATGATCTGCTGGAACGGGGCTGGGTCGAGTTGCTGGAAGGGCGAAGCAGCCCGGCAGAGAAGGATTTGACCCGTTTGCTCAATCGCAGTCGTGACAGTGGCAGGCAGGCGCTCGCCAGTCTGGCGGCAGCCAAGGCGGCGCACAACCAGTCGCGCTATGCCGAAAGGGATGCATTGCTTCTGACTGCGCAGTCCAAGGCGCAGGGCAACCCCAGGATGCAGGATGCCACCACCACAATCCGTGCGGAAATGCTGCTGGAGCAGGGTGAAGCCAAACAGGCGCTGGCATTGCTCGAGCCATTGGCAAAGGCCGGAGGTGCCAATCAGGACCATATCCAGAAACTATTGCTGCGCGGTTACAAGCAAATTGGTAACCAGGATAAGTTGCTGCAGGTAGCGCGTGTGCTGAACAGGAAAGGAACCATCGATAGCTTCGAGGGCCAGCGTCTTATTGAACATGCCGGTGCGGCAGTCATGAAAGCGACAACCCGGGACAGCTGGGCCAATACCTGGAAGTCATTCAGCACAGCTGAAAAGGTCATGCCGCTCATCGCGCTGGCTGCGGCCGAGAAAGCACAGGCAGCTGGCCATCCGGATACTGCGGGGCAGATACTGGAAGCGTCATTGCGGGAACATATTGACCCGCGACTGCTCAACGCCTATGTCCAGTGTCCGGCCGAACAGGTTAGTGCTCGCCTGACCAAAGCGCAGCAATGGCTCGAGAAAGATGAAAACAATCCTGATCTGCTCAATGCGCTTGGTTTTTTATGCCTGGCCGCGCAGTTGTGGGGGCAGGCCGAACGTTATCTGACACGCAGCCTCAAGCTGCGTGAAGATCCACGCACGCACACCTTGCTTGGTGCGCTTTACGACCGTCTGGGCAAGCCTGCCGAAGCTGTCAAACACTGGCGTTTTGCCTCGGCTTCCATCTCCATGCTGCCCACAGTGGCGGGAGAAAAATATTTGCCGGCAGCCGATACGCGAATGGATCCGGACGGCCCGCCGGACCGCAAGCGTGCCGAACAGCAAATCGAGCAGGAACGGGCAGATGATGCAACCGAAAAAACAATCTATGCCAAACGGCCGGAAGCCGATGATGAGTACTTCGACAGTGCGCCCATCCCCGGTATCAGGACGGATGAATTGAATGAAAAATCGTAACCACGACCAATAATCGTAACTACAGTAACCAGAAGAGTTGACTATGAGCTTGAAAAATGTCCCGGCCGGTTCCAAGACGCCGGAAGAATTCAATGTTGTAATTGAAATTCCGATGAATGCCGACCCGGTTAAATACGAAGTGGATAAAGACACCGGCGCGGTGTTTGTAGATCGCTTCATGATGACAGCCATGCACTACCCGTGCAATTATGGCTATATTCCAGACACACTGTCTGATGATGGTGATCCGGTCGATGTGCTGGTCATCACGCCGTTTCCCGTTGCTGTCGGATCGGTTATCAAATGCCGCGCCCTGGGCGTGTTGCAAATGGATGACGAAGCCGGCGGTGACGCCAAGTTGCTGGCCCGTCCGGTCGACAAGCTGTACCCTCCCTACAGCAACTTGAATGCCCATACCGATTTGCCTGAGCAGGATCTGCAGCGCATCCAGCACTTTTTCGAGCATTACAAAGATCTTGAAAAAGGCAAGTGGGTCAAGGTCAAAGGCTGGGAAGGGATCGATGCGGCGCATACAGAGATCACCAGCAGTATCGAACGATTCCAGAAAGGTAAATAATCCGCTGGTTTCCAACCACTTTTAAAAAGGGCACGGCAGTACACGACCGGGCCCTTTTTTTGATGGCGCGCACAAAGGCATCCACGCCAACCTGCCGCAACGTTTTATTGATCAACGATAACCAAGACTATTTAAGAGACTGCTATGACATATGTATTTGCCGCCCCCGAGATTGTTTCTCTTCCCATTGCCGGTAGCGATGCCCGCTTTCCGGTGCGTCGTGTTTACTGCGTAGGACGCAATTACGCCGAACATGCAAAGGAAATGGGCTTTACAGGTCGTGAAGATCCTTTCTTTTTCTGCAAGCCAGCTGATGCGTTACTGCCTGTCGCCGACGGACAGACAGGGCAAATGCCGTACCCGTCCAAAACTGCCAACCTGCACTATGAAATGGAGTTGGTAGTCGCTATTGGCAAAGGGGGCAAGGACGTGTCGGTAGAGGAGGCGGCGCAAATGGTTTTCGGTTATGCGCTGGGCCTGGACATGACCCGTCGCGATTTGCAGGGCGAGGCCAAGAAACAGGGCAGACCCTGGGAAGTGGGCAAGGCATTCGATCTGTCTGGCCCGATCGGCCCCGTGCATCCGGCCGCATCGGTCAAGGGTATAGATTCGGCCGCCATCACGCTCGACGTTAATGGCCAGACCCGTCAGAGCAGCACCATCGCATCGCTGATCTGGTCCATTCCGGAATCCATTGCCTATTTGTCTGGATTGTTTGAGCTGCAGCCTGGCGATCTGATTTTCTCCGGCACGCCGGAAGGGGTGGGCGCGGTCACGGTTGGCGATGAGCTGGTCGGTAAGGTGGACGGGCTGGGTCAGTTGAACGTACGCATCGTTTGATCGTAGTCGTATTCGTTCCTGCTGCAAAAACCTGCGGCAAGGGACGAAAAACGCTTTTTTCAGGAATGCAGGTGCGTGCTCAAAGCCATTTTCAGTCGCATCTGCACACAATCAAGCCGCCTGTTGCCGGTGCAAAACGTTAAATATTAAGACACCAGCAAAGTGCAGCATTCAGCCTTTTGCAAGCTAAATCAAGCAGATAGCCAAATTGATCACTGCCCGAAAAAATTGCAAATGTTACAAATACAAGCACTTTATAGTCGTTCTGTAATGACCTTTGGCGTGAAAGTGCGAATAATGGTTTGTACTGATTTCGCAATTCAAATAAAGAGGTTAAGTCATGAAATTCAATACGACACGATCAATGGTTTTGACGGCGGTATTCGCTGGCTTGTTAGGTCTGGCCGGATGCGACAACGGTGGCGATTCGACTGAACCCAAAGCGCCGGGTACAACGTCTGAGGCGCCGGCAGCACCTGCGGCTGAACCGGCTGCACCTGCTCCGGCGGCCGAACCGGCAGCACCTGCCGATTCAGGCACCACACCAGCGCCTTCAGGCGACGCGCCTGCTTCTGGCAGCCAGCCACAATAAGACGGGGGGAAATCTCATGAAACTTCATACGATACGCACGGTAGCCCTGGCGGCAACCCTGGCAGGTTTGTTAGGATTGGCCGGATGTGACAAGGGTGCAGATTCGTCTGCGCCGGAAACCCCACCGGCCTCATCTGAAGCACCGGCTACGCCGGCACCTGCTGCTGAACCTGCGGCGCCCGCTGACTCCGGCACCACACCAGCGCCTGCAGGTGAAGCGCCTGCTTCTGGCGGTAGCCAGCCACAATAACTGAAAGGGAACGCATGAATCTGAATACGACACGATCTGCGATTCTGGCAGCTGTGGTGGCGGGATTGTTCGGTCTGGCCGGTTGCGACAAGGGCGCCGATTCCACGGCACCCGAAACGCCGGCGGCGACCTCCGAAGCGCCTGCCACTTCCGCACCAGCTCCTGAGTCGGCTGCTCCGGCAGAATCCTCAACCGCACCCGCCAGTTCGAGTGCGACACCAGGCGCCGAGTCTTCATCCAGTACGGGTGAGGCACCGGCTCCGGCGGCCGATTCGGCTGCCAGTGCTGACAGCAGCCTGCCGCAAACTTGCCAGGACTACTTCAAAAAAGCCGAGGACATGGTTGTAAAGGCAGGAGGATCAGCTGAACAGATGAAGCAGATGATTGATGAGCAGCGCTCGCAAATGGCTGCCATCAAGGACCAGGCTCAGCTGGAGTCCAGCTGCAAACAGGCGCTGGACATGCTGGATCAGCAACAGCAAAAAATGCCGCAATAAATTCTGCACGCATCGCTGCGGGCTTGCACCGCTAAAACATTCGATGGAGTTTTTGCAAAGTCTCTCCATCACGATTACTCTCTCTGGGCGACTCGACAATAGCATTGTTGGTCGCTTTTTTTTTGCGCTGCTGCTTCTTGCTTGTTGTAACCCAGGCGCCCACTGTGCATCTATATAAAAGTCTTGGAGACAGGCTTGGATGCTATGCTGGCGAAAACCGGACCGTAGCCGCTAAAACGTGCGACTGCCTGAACAGATATCGAGCGGATGGGATGCGTGCGCTCGAAAAATGGCGAAAAAAAATTGACCGAAGTCAAAACAGTAGGCCAGCAGTTTTGCTAGAATGGCCGCGTTATCGGGGGAATGCCTACTCACATTCTTGATGTTTACGTTAACAGCGTTGTTGCGGCAGCCGTGGTGTAAATGACAGTATGTCTGGCAAGGTCTGTGATCATGTTCTTTCTGCGCAGACAGGCAAAGGATATGATCTCTCGTCTGTTACGACCGTGGTATTGTGTATGCAAACCTTATTGATCTCCACCGGTATTGTCGCGCTGGCCGAAATCGGCGACAAGACCCAGCTTCTGGCGTTCATTCTCGCAACGCGCTTTAAAAAGCCTCTCCCCATCGTTCTGGGCATCTTCTGTGCCACCGTAGTGAACCACGCGCTTGCGGGCGCGGTTGGAGCCTGGATCACGGCAGTCATCAGTCCTGAGGCGCTACGCTGGATTTTGGGCTTGTCATTCGTTGCGATGGCCATCTGGATCATGATCCCCGACAAGATTGAAGCGGGCGAGTCTGAATGGGGTAAAAAGCTGGGTGTTTTTGGCGTAACCCTGATCACATTCTTTCTTGCAGAGATGGGCGATAAAACCCAGTTGGCGACAGTCGCGCTTGCTGCCAAATCAGGCCTTCCCGTACAGGTGGTGATAGGCACAACGCTGGGAATGCTGATCGCAGATGTTCCTGCTGTGCTTCTGGGCAAACAGCTTGGTCAGCGAATATCCATGAAGCTGGTGCATTCCATTGCTGCGCTGGTTTTCGTGCTGCTTGGCCTGGCTACGTTGTGTGATCTGGGGTCAGGGCTGGGTATCTGAATAATTGAGTACGGCCAGACAAAAACGGCAGCAGATCTCTTGATCGCTGCCGTTTTGCTCGGGCAGGCCCGATAATGATTCAGGATTTTTTCAGACAACTGCTCATGAATGTTTTGCGCGCATCGCCGGCAAGCGCTTTGGCCTTGGCATCCTTGTTGCAGTCTGCCATGCGTTGCTGTGAACTGGTCAGCGGTTTGCCGTCTTTGGTTGTGCTGTCGCCGCTCAGGCAGGTCTTCATGAAGGTTTTGCGAGCGTCACCTTGCAGGCTTTTTGTCTTGGCATCTGCGTTGCAGGTAGTCATGCGATTTTGCTGGCTATTTTCTTTTTTTGCGGGCGTTGCCGTCTGTGCCATGGCTGCGGTGCAGAAAAGCGTTGCGGCAACGGCTGCAAAAAATGCTGATTTGCTGATTGATTTCATTTTTCATTCCTTTTCAACGAAAAAAAGCAGGCATGATCGAGCGCTCATGCTGCGCATAGCATACGCCTAAATCATAAAATCTGGCGAGCGAAATTTCGCAAATGCCGACCCATGCAACTGATAAGCACTGGGGGTTATGCCAGGAGTGTCGTTTCTGCGCGAATGGCCAAAAAAAAATACCTTCGCGGCGGAAGGTATTTTTTTCAATCTGGAATGCGACTGTTTATTTCTTCATCATATCGAAGAATTGGTCATTGTTTTTCGTGGATTTGATCTTGTCCAGAATGAATTCCATTGACTCGACTTCGTCCATATCGTGGATGAACTTACGCAGTACCCAGACGCGTTGCAGCTTCTCGGGCTTCATCAGCAGCTCTTCACGGCGGGTGCCCGATTTGTTCAGATTGATGGCAGGATAAATCCGTTTTTCTGCCAGGCGGCGTTCAAGATGAACTTCGCAGTTGCCGGTACCCTTGAATTCTTCATAGATAACTTCATCCATGCGGCTGCCTGTTTCGATCAGGGCGGTGCCGATAATCGTCAGGGAACCGCCTTCTTCGATGTTCCGGGCGGCACCAAAGAACCGTTTGGGGCGCTGCAGCGCATTGGCATCGACACCGCCGGTCAGGACCTTGCCTGAGGAGGGGACGACGGTATTGTAGGCGCGGGCCAGGCGGGTAATGGAGTCCAGCACAATGACCACGTCTTTTTTCAACTCGACCAGGCGTTTGGCCTTTTCGATAACCATTTCTGCAACCTGTACGTGACGGGTGGCGGGCTCATCGAAGGTAGAGGCGACAACTTCACCGCGCACGGTGCGGGTCATCTCGGTCACTTCTTCGGGGCGCTCGTCAACCAGCAGGACGATCAGCGTGGCATCGGGGTAGTTGGTGGTAATGGAATGCGCAATATGCTGCATCATTACCGTTTTGCCCGATTTCGGACTGGCGACGATCAGGGCACGCTGGCCTTTACCGATGGGTGAAAAAATATCCAGGATACGGCCGGTATTGTTTTCTTCGCTTTTGATATCGCGTTCAAGAATCAGGGGATCGTCCGGGTGCAGGGGCGTCAGATTCTCGAACATGATGCGATGTTTCATCAGTTCCGGAGAGACGCCATTGACGTTTTCCACTTTGACCAGTGCGAAATAGCGTTCGCCGTCTTTGGGCACACGTACTTCACCTTCGATCGAATCACCTGTGTGAAGATTGAAGCGGCGGATTTGCGAAGGGGAAATGTAGATGTCGTCGGTGCTGGCAAGGTAGGAAGTTTCGGGGGAGCGGAGAAAGCCAAAGCCATCGGGCAGTACTTCCAGCACGCCATCGCCGAAGATTTGTTCCCCCATTTTTGCGCGACGCTTCATGATGGCGAACATCAATTCCTGCTTGCGGAAGCGGTTGGCGTTTTCGATTTCCAGGCCAGCAGCCATTTCGAGCAGCTGCGACACATGCAGTGCCTTTAATTCATTAAGGTGCATTATTTATTAGTAAGGATAGATAAGGATTGAAATAAGAGTCATGGCGGCGGGCTGACGAATGAGCCCGCGCGAAAAAAATAACTTAAATGGATTCGTCAATGAACCCGGTAAGCTGGGTTTTATTGACTGCACCGACTTTGGTTGCAACAGCTTCGCCGTTTTTGAAGAGCATCAGCGTCGGGATGCCGCGAATGCCGAACTTGGCAGCCACTTCCGGGTGGTCCTGGACGTCGACCTTGACTACCTGGACACGGCCTTCGTAGTCGCGGGAGGCCTCTTCCAGTAGCGGAGCAATCGCCTTGCATGGGCCACACCAGGGGGCCCAGTAGTCTACCAGCACCGGCAGCTCCGACTTGAGCACTTCGGCTTCAAATGTTTTCTCGGTTGCGTGTTTGATCAGATCGCTCATAATGTTTCAGGTGACAATGGTCAAGAATAATCGGAAATGGAATATAACGTATTTGGGATGCCTCGATTTGAGGTCGATCAAAGCGGATAGGTTTGATGTGAGCTGCAACGGAATGGATTTTTCAGTTTGAATTCCGAAGCCGGCGTATGAAGCCGGGCCAGTCAAGGAAAGGATACTCCTGAAAGGCAAACAGCAGCCAAATGCGTCTGTAGTTAAATGTAAGAATACCATTTATCGATAAAGATTGTCGAAAAGCGTGATTATTAGGCGACAAAAAACGCTTTGAGCACGTAAAATGTCTGTTTTTTTGAACAGTATTGAGAAACACGTGGCCGCCAAGCAAAGCTATGACGAAGCATCAATCCGGGTCCTCAAGGGCCTGGAGCCCGTGCGCGAACGCCCGGGCATGTACACCCGCACGGAAAATCCGTTGCATATTATTCAGGAAGTCATCGACAACGCTGCCGATGAATCCCTGGCGGGTTTTGGCAGACAAATCACCGTTACGGTCAATTCCGACAGCAGTGTAACGGTCGAAGATGACGGACGAGGCATTCCCGTCGGTCTGCATCCCGAGGAGAAAGCGCCGGTTGTTGAAATTGTCTTTATCCGGCTGCATGCCGGCGGCAAGTTCGACAAGAAAGCCGGTGGCGCTTACGCATTTTCGGGCGGCCTGCATGGCGTAGGCGTGTCCGTGACCAATGCACTGTCAACCCGGATGGAAGTGACCGTCTGGCGCGACAGTAGTGAATACCAATTGGTATTTGCCAATGGCGGGATGGTAGAGACGCCGCTGGTCCGGCTGGGTGATGCCGTACCACGCAAGAAAACCGGTACTCGGGTGCGCATCTGGCCTGACCCCAAATATTTTGACACTGCCCAGATTCCAATGAACGAGCTGCTGCGTTTGCTGCGCAGCAAGGCCGTACTCATGCCTGGTGTCACCGTTGTACTGAATAATGAAAAAAACGGCGAACAGAAAAAATGGCTTTACGAACGCGGACTCACCGGCTATCTGACCGAATCGCTGGCGGGGGAAGAGTTGCTGGTGCCGGTGTTTGCCGATAGCCAGTATGCAGATAAGTCACACGAGTATTTTGCCGATGGCGAGGGCGCCGAATGGGCTGTAGCCTGGACTGCCGAAGGTCAGGTAGTGCGCGAATCCTATGTCAACCTGATTCCCACCTCGGCTGGCGGCACGCACGAAGCCGGCTTGCGCGAAGGGCTATACACGGCGCTCAAGAGTTTCATCGAGATGCACAATCTGCTGCCCAAGGGCATCAAGCTGCTGCCCGAAGATGTATTTTCCCGGGCCAGTTTCGTGCTCTCGGCCAAGGTGCTGGATCCGCAATTCCAGGGTCAGATCAAAGAGCGGTTGAACAACCGTGATGCCGTCCGGCTGGTTGGCGGCTTTGCCAAAACCTCGTTTGAATTGCGCCTGAACAGTAACGTGGAAGCAGGCAGAAAGCTGGCCGAGCTGGCGATTCGCCAGGCACAGGTACGCACGCGTTCCGCGCAGAAAGTCGAAAAACGCAAGAGCTCCGGTGTTGCAGTTCTGCCGGGCAAGCTCACCGACTGTGAATCGTCCGACAGTACCCGTACCGAAGTGTTCCTGGTCGAGGGCGACTCTGCGGGCGGCTCTGCGAAGATGGGCCGCAACAAGGAATTTCAGGCAGTCCTGCCGTTGCGAGGCAAGGTGCTCAATGCATGGGAAGTGGAAAAAGATCGTCTGTTTGCCAACAACGAGATTCATGACATTGCCGTTGCCATTGGCGTAGATCCGCACGGCGCCAATGACAATCCTGATCTTTCCGGGCTGCGCTATCGGCGCATTTGCATTCTGTCCGATGCCGACGTTGACGGTTCGCATATTCAGGTGCTGCTGCTCACGCTGTTCTATCGCCATTTCCCCAGACTGGTGGAAAACGGCTTTGTGTTTATTGCCAAGCCGCCATTGTTCAGGGTGGACGTTCCAGCCCAGGGCAAGCGCCCGGCGCGCAAGCTGTATTGCCTGGATGAATCGGAACTTGAGGCGGTCCAGGACAAGTTGGTGCAGAAGGACGGCGTTAAACCTGCCAGCCTGAGTATCAGCCGCTTCAAAGGGCTGGGCGAGATGAGCGCCGAACAGCTGTGGGAAACGACAATGAATCCGGACACCCGGCGTTTGCTGCCTGTAGGGTATGGCGAACTGACGTCTGAAGAGACGAAAAAAATGTTCAATATGCTGATGGGTAAAGGTGAGTCTGCGCAGCGACGCAGTTGGCTCGAAGACAAAGGTAATTTAGCGGAAGTGGATGTGTAATGAGTGATCAAGACCAGACGGACCTGTTTGAAGCAGCGCCTCCCGAAGACGAAACCATCACCCTGGGTCTGTATGCCGAGCAGGCGTATCTGGACTATGCGGTATCGGTCGTGCGCGGACGTGCCTTGCCCGACGTGGGCGACGGACAAAAGCCCGTACAGCGACGCATTCTGTATTCCATGAGTGAAATGGGCCTGCGCGCCGGCGCCAAGCCGGTCAAGTCGGCCAGGGTTGTTGGCGATGTGCTGGGCAAGTTTCACCCACACGGCGACCAGGCTGCATATGATGCATTGGTGCGGATGGCCCAGGATTTCACCTTGCGCTATCCGCTGATTGACGGTCAGGGCAATTTTGGCTCGCGTGACGGCGATGGCGCTGCAGCCATGCGATATACCGAAGCGCGTCTGACGCCCATTGCCGATGTGCTGCTGGGTGAAATTGACGAGGGCACGGTGGATTTCGTTCCCAATTACGATGGCAGCCAGCAGGAGCCGCAGATGCTGCCTGCGCGCCTGCCTGTCATGCTGCTCAATGGCGCCTCGGGTATTGCTGTCGGAATGGCAACTGAAATTCCTTCGCACAATCTGCAGGAAGTGGCGGCTGCAACCCTGGGTTTGCTGCGTCATCCGCGCATGAGCGATGAAGAGCTGTATACGCTGATCCCCGGCCCGGATTTTCCCGGCGGGGCCCAGATCATTACGCCAGCCAGCGATATTGCCGCTATCTATTCGTCAGGTCGTGGCTCGCTCAAGGCGCGGGCGCGCTGGGAATTTGAAGAAATGGCACGTGGCCAGTGGCAACTGGTTGTCACGGAACTGCCGCCCAATACCTCGGGCCAGAAAGTGCTGGAGGAAATTGAGGAGATCACCAATCCCAAGGTGCGAACAGGCAAGAAAGCGCTGACACCCGATCAGCAGGCAAACAAATCTGCCATGCTGGGCATGCTTGATGCCGTGCGCGACGAGTCCGGACGGGAAGCTGCGGTGCGATTGGTTTTCGAGCCAAAGTCCTCGCGCATTGACCGCAACGAATTTGTCAACCTGCTGCTGGCGCAGACCAGCATGGAAGGCACGGTATCGGTCAATCTGGTCTGCATCGGCATTGACGGTCGTCCAAGGCAACGCAATTTGCGTACCGTGCTTGAAGAGTGGCTGCAGTTTCGCACCCAGACGGTCACGCGCCGTACGCGACACCGTCTGGATAAGGTCATCGATCGCATCCATGTGCTGGAAGGCCGCATGCTGGTGTATCTGAACGTGGATGAAGTGATCCAGACCATACGCGAGTCCGACGAACCGCGCGCGGCTCTGATGGAGCGCTTCTCGCTGACGGAAAGACAGGCCGAAGACATTCTTGAAATGCGGCTGCGCCAGTTGGCAAAACTCGAAGGGTTCAAGATTGAACAGGAACTCAATGACAAGCGTGATGAAGAGAAGAAACTGCAGGAGCTGCTGGACAATCCGTCTGCGCTCAAGCGGATGATCGGCAAGGAAATTGAAGCCGATGCGAAAAAATATGGCGACCCGCGCCGCACAATCATCCAGGAGGCCGAAAGGGCTGTACTGGAAACGCGTATCGTGCAGGAACCGGTTACCGTCATCGTGTCGGAAAAAGGCTGGTTGCGCTCGCGCCAGGGCCATGGTCACGACCACACGCAGTTTGGCTTCAAGACCGGCGATCGCATGTACGCGGCCTATGAATGTCAGAGTACCGATACCTTGATCGCGCTTGGCAGCAACGGCCGCGTCTATTCCGTAGCGGTATCGACGCTTCCGTCGGCGCGGGGTGATGGTCAGCCCATCACCAGTATGGTTGACCTGGAGCGTGGTACTCAGGTCACCCAGTTTATCGCCGGCGCTGCAGACAGTCGCTGGTTACTCATGCAGAGTAACGGACTGGGCTTTACCGCAAAACTGTCGGATATGATCAGCCGTCAGAAGGCAGGCAAGCAGTTCGTCACTGTCGAGGCCGAGCAGCATTTGCTGCGCCCCATACCGCTGTTCAGTAATAGTACCCACCTGGCGATGTATACCGCCAAGGGGAAAATTCTGATCATTGATCTGGGCGATGTGAAATCGCTTGCCGGCGGCGGCCGGGGAACCCAATTGATGACGCTTGATGCCAACGATAGTCTGGCCCAGATTATTCCCGTGGGCGAGGGCGGCATTCTGGTGTCGGGCATCTATCGCAACAAACAGACCGAGGACACGCTATCGCTGCAGGCACTGGCCGAGTACATTGGCAAACGTGCCCGCAAGGGGCGTCTGTTCGTGGTGCGCATGAAAAACATTACACTGTTGCCGGTCATGGCAGCAAACAAGGAGTAGAGTCGTGGGATATAAAGTGACGGTGCATCCCAGCAACCACCAATTTGAAACGGCAGAAGGGCAGACTATTCTGGATGCCGCGCTCGGTGCGGGTTACGTGCTGCCCTATAGTTGTCGCAGTGGTTCATGCTCCACCTGCAAGGGTAAAGTGATTAGCGGTACATTCGAAGCCGGTCCGGCTCCGGCGCAGATTCTGTCGGCCGAAGATATCAGCGCCGGCTATACGCTGTTCTGTCAGGCGCACGCAACCAGCGATATGGATATTGAGGTGCGTGAAGTACGGATGGCCAGTGACATTCAAATTCGCAAGATGCCTGCCCGGGTCATGGCGCTGGACAAAAAAGCTGATGATGTGATGATCATGAGCTTGCAGTTGCCTGCCACAGAACCATTCCGATACTATGCCGGACAATATATTGAGTTCATTTTGAAGGACGGCAAACGGCGCAGCTTTTCCATGGCAACAGCGCCTAATGGCACGGAACCGGTGGAGCTGCATATCCGTCATCTGCCCGGAGGTGTGTTCACAGATCATGTTTTTGGTGCCGGTGCAACGCAAATGAAGGTACGTGAAATTTTGCGGGTTGAAGGCCCGCTGGGTTCGTTCTTTTTGCGCGACGACAGCGATAAGCCGATTATTTTCCTGGCCAGTGGTACCGGGTTTGCGCCCATCAAGGCGATGATGGAGCATATTATTGCCAAAGGCATCAGCCGTCCGGTCACGCTCTACTGGGGCGGGCGCCGCCCGCAGGATCTGTACATGAATGATCTGGCCCAGCAGTGGGTGCGCGATCTGCCGTTTTTCACCTATGTGCCCGTTATCTCGGACGCAACCCCGGAAGACGCCTGGACAGGCCGCACTGGCTTTGTGCACAAGGCTGTCATCCAGGATCATCCCGACCTGTCAGGCCATCAGGTATATGCGTGTGGTGCGCCGATCGTGGTCAATAGTGCGCGCACGGAATATACCGGTCTGTGCGGTTTGCCGGAAGAGGAGTTCTTTGCCGACTCATTTACATCGGAAGCGGACGCCATTCATAACTGATGCAGCACGTGGTAGTGATCTGAAGCCGGTGTGTCGCAGCGACGCACCGGCTTTTGTTCATCTGGCCATATATCAGTGTGTACATCCGGGCAAACGCATCGCGCAGCATATCCAAGCGGCTCATATTCTATGTGCCGTGGCCGACAGAGGTCAGGAAGCGACACATTACTTTGACATTTGCAGTGCTGACACGCGCAATCGTCGAAAGTCATCTTATAATAACGGGTTACCAAATTTTTCTTCCATTTCTTACAATGAAAGTCGCTGACATCCGCCAGAAATTCCTGCACTTTTTTGAATCGAAGGGCCACACCATTGTGCCGTCTTCTTCATTGGTGCCGGGAAACGACCCCACTTTGCTGTTCACCAACTCAGGTATGGTGCAGTTCAAGGATGTATTCACCGGCAAGGAGGCGCGGCCATATTCGCGTGCCACCACCTCGCAGCGTTGCCTGCGTGCCGGCGGCAAGCACAATGACCTGGAAAATGTCGGCTATACCGCCAGGCACCATACGTTTTTCGAAATGCTGGGCAACTTCAGCTTTGGCGATTATTTCAAGCAGGATGCCATCCGCTACGCCTGGGAATTGCTGACCACCGTCTATGGCCTGCCGGCCGAGAAACTGTGGGTAACGGTCTACCAGGAAGACGATGAAGCCTATGATATCTGGCTCAAGGAAATCGGCGTGCCGGCAGAACGCATTATCCGTATCGGCGACAACAAGGGCGCACGCTACGCGTCCGACAATTTCTGGCAAATGGCAGATACCGGCCCTTGCGGTCCGTGTTCGGAGATTTTCTATGACCACGGGCCCGACGTCTGGGGCGGCCCGCCGGGATCACCCGAAGAGGACGGCGACCGTTATATCGAGGTGTGGAACCTGGTGTTCATGCAGTTCGAGCGCGACCAGCAGGGCAATATGACGCCGCTGCCGCGCCCCTGTGTTGATACCGGCATGGGGCTGGAGCGCATCGCTGCGGTGTTGCAGCACGTTCATTCCAATTACGAAATCGATCTTTTCCAAAGCCTGATCAAGGCCGCAGCACGTGAGACCGGCACCAGCGACCTGTCCAACAATTCGCTCAAGGTCATTGCCGACCATATTCGTGCGTGCAGTTTTATGATTGTAGACGGCGTCATCCCCGGGAATGTTGGTCGCGGCTATGTGTTGCGCCGTATTGTTCGCCGCGCCCTGCGCCACGGCCATCAGTTGGGCAAGACAACACCGTTTTTCCATCAACTGGTGACTGATCTGGTCGAACAGATGGGGCAGGCCTACCCTGAATTGGCCAAATCGGCTGAGCGCGTGGCTTCCGTGATCCGTCAGGAAGAAGTGCGCTTCCAGGAAACCCTGGTCAACGGGATGCGCATCCTGAATGACGAGCTGGCTACCCTGGACAAGGATGGCGTACTTGATGGCCAGACGGCCTTCCGTTTGTACGACACCTTCGGTTTCCCATTCGATCTGACCGCCGACGTGTGCCGTGAGCGCGGTTTTGGCGTTGATCAGGCGGGTTACGATGAAGCCATGGCGCGTCAGAAGGCCCAGGCCAAAGCCAGCGGCAAGTTCAAGATGGCGGCGAACCTGCAGTACGAGGGCGCGCAAACCCGCTTCGAAGGTTATGAGCATTTGCAAACCACCGCAACCGTACAGGCGCTCTATGTAGACGGCACGATGGTCGATGCCGTACAGGAAGGTCAGGATGCCATTGTTGTGCTGGACAATACGCCGTTTTATGCCGAATCCGGCGGTCAGGTTGGCGACAGCGGGGTTCTTACCGGTTTTGGTTCGGCTTTTGATGTTGCAGATACACAAAAAATCCAGGCCAATGTATTTGGCCATCACGGTACGGTCAGCCTGGGCAGTCTCAAGGTTGGCGACCAGGTTCAGGCTCAGGTGGACGCCGACAGGCGTGCTGCCACTGTACGCAACCACTCGGCCACGCACTTGTTGCATAAGGCGCTCAAGCAAGTGCTGGGCGAGCATGTGCAGCAGCGAGGTTCGCTGGTTGATCCCGATAAGACCCGCTTTGACTTTTCCCACGGCTCACCGGTGACTGCCGCGCAGATCCGGGATGTGGAAGCGATAGTGAATAACGAGGTGCTGGCCAATAATGACGTGGCTGCGCGCGTGATGTCCTTTGATGAGGCAGTGGCGGACGGGGCCATGGCGCTGTTCGGCGAAAAATATGGCGACAGCGTAAGAGTTCTGGATATCGGATTTTCCCGCGAACTGTGCGGCGGCACGCACGTAGCACGCACCGGAGATATTGGCCTGTTCAAAATCGTATCCGAGAGTGGTGTGGGTGAGGGCGTGCGGCGTGTGGAGGCCATCACCGGTCACAACGCTTTTGGCTGGGTACAGAACCTTAATGCTTCGGTTCAGCAGGCCGCTGCCATCCTCAAGAGCAATCCTGCTGATCTGGTGGAAAGAACCCGGTTGCAGCAGGAACAGCTGCGTGCGGTGGAAAAGGAAATGGATCGCCTCAAGGCCAAGCTGGCGGCAGCCTCCAGTGCCGATTTGTCGTCCCAGGCCGTGCAGGTCAAGGGAGTGCAGCTATTGGCCCTGGTCATTCCAAATGCCGACCCGAAGTCACTGCGCGGTCTCATTGATAATCTGAAGAACACCCTCAAAAGCGCCATTGTGCTGCTGGCCACTGAAAGCGATGGTAAAGTCAGCGTAGCTGCCGGTGTCACGCAGGATCTGACCGGAAAAGTGAAGGCAGGGGATCTGGTATCCCATGTGTCTGCACAAATCGGCGGTAAAGGTGGCGGTCGGCCCGATATGGCCATGGGCGGCGGCACCGATGCTGCGGCTTTGCCGGGTGCCGTGGCTGGCGTTCGGCAATGGGTGGAATCGCGGCTGTAAACAGGCGCAGAGGATCCGGCGGCGTCCGCGCCCTGTAATCATTTGCAGGGTGGGAGCTGGCTAATCTTAGGAAAATAGCTATGTCAGAAGATGTTGCATTTGTTCAGGTGGTTGATGCGTCGGGATTGACTTGCCCGCTGCCGATCTTGCGTGCAAAAAAGGCGCTGGCGACCATACAAAGCGGCGAGGTGCTGAAAATCATTACGACAGATCGCAATGCGATTCGTGATTTTCAGGCGTTTTCCAAGCAGACGCACAACCCGCTTTTGTCTCAGGAAGAAACTGAGACGGGTGCCGTTCATTACCTACAGAGACGCTAAGTCTGTTGTTTTAATTCGGTTTTTCAGATCAATTCGCGGAATTTTCTTGGCAGGTGGTGGCAATTGGTGCTATCATCTTCTGTTTTAAGAATTCCTGAACTCATTCACAAAGGTCTACCTATGGTGGTTATTCGTCTTGCCCGCGGTGGCTCAAAAAAACGTCCGTTCTATAATCTGGTTGCTGCCGATTCGCGCAACCGTCGTGACGGTCGTTTCATTGAGCGCGTCGGCTTTTACAATCCTGTAGCCAAAGAAGGCACAGAAGCCCTGCGCATCGCATCTGATCGCGTTACATACTGGGTTGATAACGGCGCTCAGCTGTCTCCTGCTGTTGCTCGTCTGGTCAAAGAATACTCGGCAAAAGTAGCCAACGCTTAAATTCAAAGCGTTCAAAGCAGCTTTATTCAAAAGCGGATTTTGCTTAAGGTTTGCTTCTGAATCAAGCGTCGGCGTTACTTGCGCCTGTATCAAACGGGTAAAAGTACTGGCTCTGGCCCTGGCTTCATGCCGGGGCTTTGCCATTTACGCCGTCGCTATTGGACAAGCCGGTTTAAAGTAAAATAAACCGTTCGAAAGACGGGCTAACAGACCGTTCAATGGCTTGTCCGTCGGATCGTGTATTGGATCGTCCAGTGGAGCGTCCAATAAACTGGCCTGATGCTCGCAGTTGTGGCTGAAGTCAGTCTGCGAACGCCTCTGGCGTCCTTTTTTGTGGCGCCCCTTTTTTGTTTTATCATCATTTGAATTTTCATTGCCTGGAGCTGGAATGAGCACGCTACCCGAGGATCTGGTCGAGCTTGGCCGTATTGTGTCTGCCTACGGCGTCAAGGGGATGGTAAAAATCCAGCCCTATTCGGACGACCGCAGCGCGCTGCTGGATATTGAGCAGTGGTGGCTGGCGCGTGTATCGCCGCGCAATGGCGCGCTGTTGTCCGCCCATACGCCTATTGGCGTGCAGCGGGTGCGGGAGCAGGGCGCCGATCTGGTAGCGGCCCTGGAGGGTGTTACTGATCGCGATCAGGCTGAGGCCATGAAAGGCACATCCATTTTTGCTTCGCGCAGCCTTTTTCCTTCGGCGCCAGACGATGAATATTACTGGGTCGATCTGATCGGCAGCCGGGTTTATCTTGAAGATGACGGCCGGCTTGCAGGTATTGTCCTGGAGGTGATGGACAATGGCGCGCATGGCGTGCTGCGGGTTGCCCGGCATCAGGCCGACGCGCAAGGCGAGCCGGCACCGCTTCTTGACGCCAAAGGGCGCGTCCAGGAATGGCTGGTGCCGTTTGTCAGCGAACACGTGCCGCAGGTGGATGTAGCCGCTCGCCGCATCGTTACCCGCTTCCCACTGGATTTCTGATGCGGTTTGATGTGATTACCCTGTTTCCTGAGTTGTTCACTGCAGTGAGCGATTCGGGTGTTACGGGCAGGGCGCATCGGCAGGGCATATGGTCGCTCAATACCTGGAACCCCAGAAACTACACCACAGACGTGCACCATACGGTCGATGATCGCCCCTATGGCGGCGGGCCGGGTATGGTTATGCTCAGCCAGCCGCTCGAGCATGCATTGATGGCGGCACGCTCGCATCAGCAGGCTCAGGGCGTATCGTCTTTGCCTGTCATTTTGATGAGCCCCGTGGGGCGTCGTTTTGACCAGGAGGTGGCCCAGTCGCTCGCGGCTACGCCGGGTGCGATTCTGCTTTGTGGCCGCTACGAAGGCATTGACCAGCGCTTTATAGACCAATATGTAGATGACGAGCTGTCTTTGGGGGATTTTGTGCTCTCAGGTGGAGAAATTGCCGCCATGGCAATCATGGATGCTGTAGTCAGGTTGCTGCCCGACGTGCTGCATACGGCTGATTCGGCAATCCAGGACTCTTTTCAGCCGTCATTGTCCGGCCTGCTGGACAGTCCTCACTACACACGCCCGGAGCTGTTTAATGGCGTCCCGGTACCGCCGGTGCTGTCCTCGGGTCACCACAAAAATATTGCGCGCTTCAGGCGCGAGGCCTCGCTCGCACTCACCGCTCACCGTCGCCCGGATCTGATCGCTGCGGCCCGGCAAAAGGGCTGGCTGACGAGCGAAGATGAGGCATTTTTGCGAACGCTGCAATCCGGCATATAGCCGACAGTCATGCTAAGGGCAGGGTTTTTGTCGCTTCGGGTCCTTGCCTGTATTACTATTGCTTAGTCAACTACTTTTCCGTGCAGATCGGTGCGGCCAAGCCATGTGCTGTTCAATTGCGTCGCCTGCCGGGCGCGCAGCGTGCTGATCCTCTGCGTTTATACCTTCAGGCCCGTTAAAGGCGCCTGCTGTCAGAATTTTGCGAGGCCGTTGTGATTCCATTTTCAGTATTAGATTTATCTCCCGTCAATGAAGGCGAAACTACCCGCGAAGCATTGCATCATTCCCTGAGTCTGGCGCAGGCCGCTGAAAAGCTGGGCTATCGCCGGTTCTGGATGGCCGAGCATCATAATATGCCGGGGATTGCCAGCGCGGCGACTTCGGTTGCGCTCGGATTTATTGCGGGCGGCACGCAATCGATCCGGGTTGGATCGGGCGGTGTGATGCTGCCGAATCATTCGCCGCTGGTGATTGCCGAGCAATTTGGCACGCTGGCCTCGCTCTATCCTGATCGTATCGATCTGGGACTTGGGCGTGCGCCGGGTACGGATATGACAACGGCCCGGGCATTGCGGCGCGACATCCATGCTGCCGCAGAGCGATTTCCTGAAGATGTTCAGGAATTGCAGGCCTATTTTGAAGACGCGCGGCCCGGACAGGCTGTGCGGGCGGTGCCGGGTACCGGATTGCGGGTTCCCTTATGGCTGCTGGGCTCCAGTTTGTACAGTGCCCAGCTGGCGGCGCACCTGGGTTTGCCCTTTGCATTTGCATCGCATTTTGCTCCTACCGATCTGATGCCTGCACTGTCGGTCTATCGGACTATGTTTCAGCCGTCTGCCTATCTGGAAAAACCATATGCGGTGGCCTGTATCAACGTCATTGCCGCCGATACCGACGAAGAGGCCCGGTTTCACTATACTTCCATGCAACTGGCGTCGGTGCAGCTGTTCCGGGGCAAGCCAGGCAAAATGCCGCCACCGGTAGATAATATCGATGCGCTGGTCACACCCATGGAAAAGGCCGGTGTCGAGCAGAAACTGGCTTATTCCATGGTTGGATCGCCCGCCACTGTACAGCATGGCATAGAGCGCTTTATTGAGGCTACCGGTGTCAATGAGCTGATGATCACCTCACGCATTTATGACGTACAGGCCAGGCTCACGTCCCTGGCATTGACGGCGCCCATATTCAATCCGAATCTCAACGTAAACGCCTGAATGTTACACACCCGGCGTTGCCCAGTATGGGCGGCATCGGCTATTTGTGTGCATTGCAACAACGTTTTTCACCAACGCACTGCTTTGGTGCAGCAATTGCGTTAAAGTTGTGCTGTGCACTAAATATTTGGCTTTTGGCTATTTTCACTTGAATTTAAAGCGTGTATGATTTAAGTATCGTCGTGCGGTTCGATTCATGGGTCTTAGCATCTTGATTTTTAAGAAAAAATCTCTATATAACTCGTATTGAAACGTAAATAACTCTTGCCTTTCTTAGGGTTTTCCATCACACTATATGGCTATGGTCACTAAAGTTCTTTTTGTATGCATGGGCAATATTTGTCGCTCTCCCGCTGCGGAGGGGGTCTTTCGTCGCCTTGTCGAAGAGGCAGGCTTGCAAGACTCCATCACGACAGATTCGGCCGGAACTCAGGACTACCATATTGGTGATCCTCCGGACGGTCGCGCCCAATTGGTGTCGAGAAAGCGCGGCTACGATATTTCCCAATGCCGCGCCCGGCAGGTCACTCCCAATGATTTCAAGGAGTTTGATCTGATTCTTGCAATGGATTGGGATAATCTGTCGTATCTGCAGCAAATTTGTCCGAAGCCACAACAGCACAAGCTGATGCTGCTTATGCGATTTGCCAACGACTACGAAGAGGCAACGGTGCCGGATCCCTATTACGGTGGTCTGGACAGCTTCACGCGCATGCTCGACTATCTCGAAGACGCCTGTCAGGGCGTGTTCGAGATCATCAGTAAACGCGTCAAGCAATATCAGGCGGCCTGAGGCGGCTACGGCCCAAACTAAAGCACTAATACTAGGCGCTCAAGAAGCTGTCATGTGCATGGCACTTGGCGCCGCCGGACCGGGAAGGGTAACCTGCCATCGGTCCAGGGGATAGCAGGCAATCTGTCATCCCCTGTTTTATGCCCGGTTACTCATCGACGGGAAAAACAGTTTCAACCTGTTGTCCTTCTGTCTATTGACTCCCCCAGCCGGCATTTCCCTCTCGTAAGGGCATTTCGCAACACCTTTTTATTGCATCGCATTAATCCCTAGTAATTTACTAGGGATTTTGCTATACTTGACTAAATTACTAGGTTTATTGGCAAAGGATTCGCTATGCGTCTTACTACAAAAGGTCGTTTTGCTGTTACCGCCATGATTGATCTCGCCCTGCGTCAGAATGGCGGGCCTATTACCCTTGCGGCAATCAGCCAGCGGCAGAACATTTCCCTGTCCTATCTGGAACAGTTGTTCGGCAAGCTGCGTCGTCACGAACTGGTCGACAGTGTGCGCGGACCCGGCGGGGGTTACACCCTGGCCAAGTTCGCTCGTGAAATCACCATTGCAGACATTATTTTCGCGGTTGACGAGCCCATTGATGCCACCAGCTGTGGCAGCAAGACAGACTGTTCCACCGGTAAGAACGGGTCGCTCAGCGGCAAATGTATGACGCACGACCTGTGGACCCGGCTAAATCGTACTGTTGTGGATTATCTGGACTCGGTTTCCTTGCAGGATCTGGTCGATCAGCAGCGCATGCGCCAGCTTGAGCACCAGACCGATTCCCCGGTTGTACAAATGAAAAAGACACCTGATGCCCTGGCATCTGTTATCGCTTAATCAGTGGAGTATAGAATGCTTAAATTACCCGTTTATCTGGACTATTCAGCGACCACCCCGGTAGATCCTGAGGTAGTTGAGAAAATGGTGCCATGGCTTTATGAAGAGTTTGGCAACCCTGCCTCGCGCAGTCACTCTTTTGGCTGGACAGCCGAAGAGGCCGTTGAAACCGCCAGAAAGCAGGTGGCTGATCTGGTCAATGCCGATCCACGTGAAATCGTATGGACCTCTGGCGCAACCGAATCAAATAACCTGGCAATCAAGGGCGCTGCCAATTTCTACAAAGAACGCGGCAAGCATCTGATTACGGTGAAAACCGAGCACAAGGCCGTGCTCGATACAATGCGGGAACTGGAGCGCCAGGGATTTGAAGTGACCTACCTGAACGTTCAGGACAACGGTCTGATCGATATGGACGTTCTGAAGGCAGCCATTCGTCCCGATACCATATTGATTTCAGTCATGTTCGTGAATAACGAAATCGGCGTCATCCAGGATATTCCAGCCATTGGCGAGCTATGCCGCGAAAAAGGCATCATTTTCCACGTGGATGCAGCCCAGGCCACCGGCAAGGTGGATATTGATCTGGCCACGCTGAAAGTGGACCTGATGTCCTTTTCAGCGCACAAAACAAACGGCCCCAAAGGTATCGGCGCCCTGTACATTCGCCGCAAACCGCGCATTCGTATTGAAGCGCAAATCCATGGCGGCGGTCATGAACGAGGATTCCGTTCCGGCACGCTCGCGACCCACCAGATCGTGGGTATGGGCGAAGCGTTCCGCCTGGCCAAGGAAAAAGGCCATACCGAAAACGAACGCATCCGCGCGCTGCGCGATCGCTTGTGGAACGGGCTGTCTACGATCGAAGAAGTGTATCTGAACGGCGATATGGAAAAACGCGTGCCGCATAATCTGAACGTCAGTTTCAATTACGTGGAAGGTGAGTCGCTCATCATGGCAATCAAGGAACTGGCCGTATCCAGTGGTTCTGCCTGTACCTCTGCCAGTCTTGAGCCATCTTATGTATTGCGTGCGCTGGGCCGCAATGACGAACTGGCACATAGTTCCATCCGGTTTACTATCGGCCGCTTCACAACCGAAGAAGAAGTCGATTACGCTGTCGAACTCATCAAGTCCCGGGTCGACAAACTGCGCGATATGTCTCCCTTGTGGGAAATGGCCAAGGAAGGCATCGATCTGAACAGTGTTCAGTGGGCAGCGCATTAACAGTTTCAGGAGAAATTATCATGGCATACAGCAACAAAGTTCTTGATCACTATGAAAATCCTCGTAACGTAGGCTCGTTCGAGAAAGGCGATGAGTCTATCGGTACCGGCATGGTTGGCGCTCCGGCCTGTGGCGATGTAATGAAGCTGCAGATCAAAGTCAACAAAGAGGGTGTGATTGAAGACGCACGCTTCAAAACCTATGGCTGTGGCTCTGCCATTGCCTCCAGCTCGCTGGTTACCGAATGGGTAAAAGGCAAGACGCTGGATCAGGCGCTGGATATTCGCAATAAGCAAATTGCCGAAGAACTGGCACTGCCACCGGTGAAAATTCACTGCTCTATTCTGGCTGAAGACGCCATCAAGGCAGCAGTTCAGGATTACAAAGACAAACATACAGGTTAAGCACAATGGCAATTACCTTATCTCCGAAAGCGGCGCAGCACATAGAACGCTACCTCCAAAAGCGTGGTAAGGGGATTGGTCTGCGCCTGGGTGTGCGCACTACCGGCTGTTCCGGTATGGCGTACAAACTTGAATATGTTGACGAACCGGATACGGCTGACGAAGTATTTGAAAGCCACGGCGTGAAGGTCTTCGTAGATGCGAAAAGCCTGCCCTACATCGACGGTACCGAGCTTGATTATGCCCGTGAGGGATTGAATGAAGGATTTAAATTCACCAATCCCAATGAAAAAGCAGCCTGCGGCTGCGGCGAATCATTTACGGTGTAAACGTGACAGAGCAGGCAGCATCACATTTCTCGTTATTCGGTTTACCTGAGCAGTTCGCCTTGTCATTGCCCGACCTGGAACAGACATGGAAAACCGTGTCTGCCAGGGTGCATCCCGACCGTTACTCCACAGCTTCGGCTGCCGAGAAACGGGTTGCCATGCAATGGTCATCGCGCATCAATGAAGCCTATCAGGTCCTCAAGAATCCGCTGGCGCGGGCACGCTATTTGTGTGAACGGGCAGGGGCTGATATTGGCGCCGAAAACAATACGGCCATGGCCCCGCAATTTCTGATGGCTCAAATGGAGTGGCACGAAGCGCTGGACGAATTGCGTGACCAGCCTGACGCACAGCGCGTGCGCGAGTTTTTACACACGCTGGAGCAGGCCGAGACCGACTTGTATGCACAGTTGCATACGCTACTTGATGTCCAGAAGGACATTGCTGCGGCAACCGCAAAAGTGCGCGAAGGCATGTTCATTGCGAAAATCCATCAGGACGCCAAAGCGTTGCTGCGTCAACCTAAATAGAATTTTCAAAGCATGGCACTCTTACAGATTTCCGAACCCGGAGACTCTCCGGTCCCTCATCAACGTCGTTTTGCTGTTGGTATTGATCTGGGTACGACCCACTCGCTGGTTGCCGCAGTGCGTAACAGCATTCCCGAAGTCCTGGCCGACGAGAACGGCAAGGAACTGTTGCCCTCTGTTGTGCGTTACCTGGATGGCCAGGGTGTGGAAATTGGCTACCCGGCCGTTCGCAAGCAAAATACCGATCCGTTGAACACGCTGGTCTCCGTCAAACGGCTTATGGGCCGTTCCTATGACGAAGCGATCGGCATGAAATTGCCCTATGAGTTTTCACCAGGCGAGGGTACAGTGCGCATTCGCACCCGCCAGGGTGACAAAACACCGGTAGATGTGTCGGCACAGATCCTGGCCAAGTTGCGCCAGCGCGCTGAAGATGTGCTGGGCGACGATCTGGTGGGCGCGGTCATTACCGTGCCTGCCTATTTTGACGATACCCAGCGTCAGGCAACCCGCGATGCCGCGCGCGTGGCTGGTCTGAACGTACTGCGCCTGCTGAACGAACCGACAGCGGCAGCGATTGCCTATGGCCTGGATAATGCCTCTGAAGGGGTGTTCGCTGTGTACGACCTGGGCGGCGGCACATTCGATATCTCTATTTTGCGCCTGAGCAAAGGCGTGTTTGAAGTGGTTGCTACCGGCGGCGACACGCAACTGGGTGGCGACGATTTTGACGAAGTCATTGTGGCCGATATCATGAAGCACCACAGCCAGGAGCAACTGACTGTGGCGGATCGCCGGCTTTTGCTGAGCCGTGCGCGTCAGATGCGGGAAAAACTTTCTGGTGCCAGCAAGGCGGCCTTTGAGGTGTCCTTGTCCAATGGCCTGAATATTGACCAGATGTTTCCGCAAAACCATTTCGAAAACATCAGCCGTCACCTGATTACGCGGACGCTGACGCTGGTTGACGACGTGCTGCATAGCGCCGGATTGACCCTGCAACAGATCGATGGCGTGGTGCTGGTTGGCGGTGCGACCCGTATGCCGGTCGTGCGCAACCGCGTGCGCGAATATTTCGATCAGCAACCATTGACCGATCTGGATCCGGACAAAGTCGTGGCGCTGGGCGCAGCGCGTCAGGCACACTTGCTGGCCGGCAATCGCGCCCCTGGCGAAGACTGGCTGTTGCTGGACGTGACGCCGCTGTCGCTGGGCCTGGAAACCATGGGTGGCCTGGTTGAGAAAATCATTCCACGCAACAGCACTATTCCGGTAGCCCGGGCTCAGGAATTTACGACCTACAAAGACGGCCAGACCGCCATGAGCATCCATGTACTGCAGGGCGAACGCGACCTGGTCACCGACTGTCGTTCGCTGGCACGTTTTGAACTGCGTGACATCCCGCCGATGGTGGCCGGTGCAGCGCGTATCCGCGTGACTTTCCAGGTGGATGCCGATGGACTGCTCAGTGTCACCGCCGCCGAACAAAGTACCGGCAAAGAAGCGCAGATTACCGTCAAACCTTCTTATGGTTTGACCGACGAACAGATTACCGCCATGTTGCAGGAAAGCATGCAGAACGCCGGCGAAGATTCAGCGCAACGTATGCTGCGCGAACAGCAGGTAGATGCACGCCAGTTGATCGATTCCGTCAAGGCTGCCATGGAAAAAGACCGTGACCTGTTGAGTGAAGAGGAAATTCGCGACATTACCGAGCAGATTGAATCGCTATCGGGTCTGTCCGATACCGATGATATTGTCGACTGGCGTGACGCCACTGACCGGCTGGCCAAGGCCACCGAAGATTTCGCTGCTCGTCGCATGGACAGAAGCATTCGCGACGCGCTCGCAGGCAAATCGCTTAACGATATCGCTTAACGATCTCATAACGGACCCAAGTTTATGCCCAAGATTACCGTATTACCGCATCCCGACGTCTGCCCGGAAGGCGCCGTCATTAACGATGCACCAGAAGGCACATCCATTTGCAGGATTCTGCTGGACAATCATATTGAGATAGAACACGCTTGCGAACTGTCCTGTGCCTGCACCACCTGCCACGTCGTGATCAAGGAAGGTTTCAATTCTATGGAAGAAGCCAGTGATGACGAGGAAGACTTGCTCGATAAGGCCTGGGGGCTGACCCCGGTATCGCGATTGTCATGCCAGGCCTTGGTGGCCGATAAGGATCTGGTTGTGGAAATTCCTAAGTACACCATTAATCATGCCAAAGAAAACCACTGACAGGTAGCTGCTAGCTGCCGTGCCTGCAGACCAGGAACGCCCCTGAATCCATTGGTGATTTATCAGGGGCGTTTTTTATTCCGGACGCGCTTTTCGGTGCCTTGGCACGGGTTGTTTGCCTATGTGCCTGTTCAAGGTCTTTGAAGGCCGTTCGCAGTGTATCGACTCTTGGTCCTGGTAATCTCATGACCTGACTGGCAAGGTCAGTTGTGTGGCTGATGATCGCTGATTACTTCAACCGGCTGATTACTCCAACAGGCTGAGCACGCCAACAGCCGCTTGCTTTAAAAAAGCTGGGGTAAATGACACCAAGCAAGCCCGTAACCATTGTAGGAGGAACTGCCTGTGGATGCGGGCGGACTGACGGTGTAGCGTTGACCAGTGCCCGGCAAATGACCAGCAGCAGCAATGCAAACATGGTCCAGGTCTTAAAACCCATGGGGTGCCTCTGACCCGGGTTTAGTCATTATCCTGTTAGGTGGGTTCGGACTCATATAATCGTCTTTTCTCTCAAGCGAGCTGTAAAGGAAGTGCCTGTCTTGTGGGGGCAGGGCCATATGCAGCGTTTGATTAAAAATCCTGAAACAGGCTGCTGCCTGCGTTGACGACATCATTGTGGCGCCGCAGGTGCAAGCCGAAATGAATACGCAGCAAGGGCACAAGTATGACGCATGTGATCCGAAATCGAATTGATATGGATCAAAAAAAAGACGATACCCGGTAAAAATTCATATACAGTCGGCCCCGTTGCAGCACGGACAAGACAGCCAACGGGTGCCGGCGCTATCAAACGCCGGATAGCACCCATATAGCACTGCCCTGGACGACGGCCAGTATTGCTTCTGGCCAACTCGTATCGATTTTATGAGAGAAAACCGGCTTGTCATAGAACGCTTCTGCAGGGACGTTGCTCCTTGCCCGGGTGTTGGGAAACCCGGCTTAGTCCCCGGTTACGCAATCCGATTGCGGATAATGACCCCATCCAGTGCCAGTACCCCTTGCCTTTCAGGTAAGGCAAGAATCGGATTGATATCGATTGACTCTATTTGATCGCGCTGATCATAGGCCAGTCGGGAGAGGGCTACCAGTGTTTCGGCAAGTGCCGGAATATCTGCCGGGCCCCGGCCTCTGGCGCCAGAAAGCAGCGCTGTGGCGCGAATTTCGTGAATCATCGACAGGGCCTCGTCACGGCCAAATGGCGCCAGGCGAAAGCTCACATCTTTGAGTATTTCTACAAAAATTCCTCCCAGGCCGAACATGACGACGGGGCCGAAAACGGGGTCACGATGCACGCCCATAATGCACTCGACGCCTCCATTGCACATGGGTGCAACCAGTACGCCGTCAGTTTTCGCCTGCGGCATTTGAGATTGCACAGACGACAATATGTCATCGTAAGCGTGTAAGACTGCCTGTTCGCCGCAAATGCCAAGCTTGACGCCGCCTACATCACTTTTGTGCAGGATGTCGGCTGATACAATTTTCATCACAGCCGGACTATTCCACTGGCGGGCAATGGTTTGTGCTTCAGACGCTGAGTTTGCAACGGCAAACGGGGTTACAGGAATGCCCGCCTTTTTCAGCACCGACAGTGAGTCAGCCTCGTTCAACGCACCCGAGCCTTCAGGCAGGCTCACATGAGGTCGCTCGTCATTTTGCCCGGGGGTCATTGCCGGCCGGTGAAGCATGATTCTGGAAAGGGTGCGGATTGCCACGCTTGGATCAGCAAACACCATTGCGCCGTTTGTCTGCAGTACATTTTTTCGTTCTTCGGGCAGCAGCGCGCTGATCGTAAGCGGGATGTGTGGGTGCTCGGCGTGAAGGACATGAACCAGCTCTTGCAAATAAGGCCACAGTGTTTCCGACGATCCGGCTGCAGCCAGAAAAATGGCAAGGGCGCCATAGTTACCGGTGCCAAGCAGATCGCGGCTGGTATCCAGAAGGATAGACAGATCGGTCAAGGCATGGCCCGTTACATCAACAGGATTATTCGCGCCCGCAAACGGAATACGGGCCAGTAACCTGGCTTTGACTTCTTCGGGTGGCGCTGGCAGGCTCAGTCTGTTTTCATCTGCTTCATCGGCCATCAACGCGCCGACACCGCCAGATATGGAAATAATGGCCAGGTTCTGATTGGCCGGGCGGCCAGGCCATTTGCTGAGCGCCTGACCGATATTGAAAAATTCGTCAATGGTGTAGGCCCGGATCACGCCGTATTGTTTGAACAGCGCGTCATATACGACATCGTCACCGGCCAGGGCAGCGGTATGCGAGGCGGCTGCCTGTGCTCCCGAGTGTGTCCTGCCGATTTTTGTCACGACCACGGGTTTGCCGGCAAGATTAGCCGCCGATAGCGCCCGCTTTAACTTGTCGCCATCTTTGCAACCTTCGATATAGGCCATGATGATGCTGGTATCGGGATCGTCGACCAGCCATTGGATGCAGTCGGCGACATCAAGATCGCTTTCGTTTCCGGTACTGATCCAGAATGACAGGCCGAGATGGCGCTCGCGCGCCAGGCAATAGGCATACGCGCCGAAAGCGCCACTTTGCGTGACCATGCCGACGTCGCCCGCAGGCAGCCGGCCATTGAACGGAGCAGGGGAGAACGTTGCATAGGTGTTTTGACGGACATTGATAAAACCAAGGCAGTTGGGACCCAGCAACCGTATGCGCCTCTCTCGTGCAAAGGCCTGAAGCTGTTGTTGCAATTGAACCCCGGCATCGCCCACCTCGGCAAAGCCGGAAGTAAAGATCACGGCGTTAGCGATCTGCCCGGGTCGGGATTTTTCAAGGGCGGCAAGTACATGGCTGGCGGGAACGGCAATAATGACAAGGTCAATCGCATCTTCGATATCGCCCAGGCTGGCGTGGCAGGGAAGACCGTAAACCGTATCCTGCCGCGGGTTAACCGGATAGATTTTTCCGGCATACCCGGCCTCAAGCAGAAGCGCAATGGGTACGGCCCCGGATTTTCCTGCGGTATTGGATGCGCCCAGAATTGCAATGCTTTTGGGCGAAAACAGCGTGTTCAGTGTTTGGCTCGTATTCATATTAAGTATATCGTTTAGGGGTTTCACAGCGTCATGTCAATGACATTGCGGCCGGTGCTTTTGCGTTCCAGCAATTGTTTTGTGACTTGTGGCAGGCTGTCCAGTGATATCACCTGGCAGATATCATCCAGATGGTCGGGCCGATAAACCGTAGCCAGCTTGTCCCAGATTGTTCTGCGTAGCGCCATCGGGCCACCCGCGTTGATACCCAGCAGCTTGACTCCCCGCAGAATGAAAGGAAATACGCTGGTATCCAGGCGGGCGCCACCGGCATTGCCAAAGGCGGTGATAATGCCTTCCGGTTTTGTCGTTCGAAGCAGCCAGCCCAGAACCGGGCCACCCACCGAGTCAATGGCGCCGGCCCATTGAGCCGAAGCAAGTGGTCCGCTCGGTTCAAGATCGGGAACCTCTATTACTCTGGCCGCGCCAAGCTTTTTGAGATAGTCATGTGCAGCGTGCTTGCCAGTGATTGCGACCGGTTGATAGCCGCAATGATTCAATATGTCAATTGCAATGCTGGCGACGCCGCCTGTCGCTCCGGTGACAGCAACTTCCCCTTGCTCGCGGCTGAGTCCGCATAGTTCCATCCAGTGCAGTGCCAGCGCGGCGGTGTATCCTGCAGCACCAAGGGTCGCGGCCTCGCGCAGGCTGAGTCCGGCAGGCATGGGCAAGACCCAGTCCGATGACACACGCGCATACTGGGCATGCCCGCCGTCATGTTCGACGCCCAGGCCAAAGCCGTGGACAACCACAGGATCTCCTTCTTTCAGTTGCCGGTTCGCAGATGAAACAATGTGTCCGCTCAGATCAATGCCACTGATGCGCGGATAATTCCGGATAATTTTTCCCTGACCGTTTGCGGCGAGTGCATCTTTATAGTTCACCCCGGCGAACGCCACTTTAATGAGGGTATCGCCCGGCGAAAGGTCGTCAACGTGCAGTTGCCGGAGATGGCTTTCTGGCGGTTTGCCCGCGCCTGGACTTTCCACACGAAAAGCTGAAAATGAGGTCATGCTGATTTCCTTATCGAATGCTGGACGACTGTAAAATACGCTTTGCCAGAAAGGCCCGATGCAGCTCGTTGGCGCCATCGTAAATGCGAAACGGTCTTGCCTCGCGCCAGATGCACGAGACAACAGTGTCATCCGACACGCCAAGGGCACCCATCATCTGCACGCACCTGTCGGCAACCCGCCCTACGGCTTCCGATACGAATATCTTTGTCATTGCAGATTCATTTTTTACCGATACTGCCTGATCCATCAGCGTGGCGCACTCTCGGACCATCAGTCGGCTTGCATGCAAGTCAATATGAGAGTCGGCAATCATGGCCTGGATTTGCTGCAGGCCCGATAAGCGGCTACCGAAGGCATCTCTTGTCTGCACATAGTCTTGCGCGATTTCCAGGGCGCGCCTGGCCCGGCCGATAAATCGCATGCAATGCGAAAGACGAGCCGGCTCCAGGCGCAGTTGAATGTGCTTCATCCCCATGCCTATCTGGCCCAGCACGGCATCATCTGGGACATGGCAGTTTTCAAGCAGGATTTGTGCATGCCCGCCAATCTGGTATCCGGTGAAGGTCGCGATATCCCGGGTGACACGATAGCCGGGCGTGTTGGCGGAAACGATAAACAGCGTCACGCCTTCGTCGGTTGTGGCAGGCAAAATGGCAAAATCGGCAGCGACGCCGCCACTGATAAATTTCTTATGGCCGTTGATGCGCCACCCGTTTTTATCTCGCGTTGCCTGGGTTTGCAACATATTCGGATCTGAGCCTGCGCCGGGTGCCGGCTCGGTCATGGCAAAACACGCACGCTTTTCTCCGCGAGTCAGCGGTCCGAGGTAAGCCTGCTTTTGTTCTTCGGTGCCAAGCTGCAGCAGGGTGAGCATATTCGGCTGATCGGGCGGCGCGCAATTGAGCGCAAGCGGACCAAGCATGCCACGGCCTGCCTCTTCAAAAATGACGGCGCATTCGCTCCAGTTCAGTCCGAGCCCGCCCCATTCGCGGGGTAACTGCGGGCCGTAGATGCCAGTTGCCCTGGCTTGCGTGCGCAGTTGCCCGCAAGCGACATCCAATGCGGCAACGTCTTTTTCCAGCGCCGGCTGCTCAAGGGGTATAGCCACCGTGTCGATAAAATGTCTGACTTTATCCCTGAGCGCTTCTGTTTTTTGATCCAACATAAGTCAACATGTCCTGGTTTAATTTTCTAGATGCAGGTCGGCATCACGAACAATGGTTTGCCATTTTTCGGATTCGTCTTGGATGTACTGCGTAAACTGTTCCGGTGTTCCGCCGACGGTGTGGATACCCTGTTCGAGCAGAAAGCCTTGTACCGCTTTATCTTTCAGCACCTCATTAATCTGTGTATTCAACTTGCGTATCACCGCTGGCGGCGTGCCGGCCGGCGCAAGCACACCCCACCATGAAGCGGCCACCACGGGGATCTCCAGTTCGGTGAGCGTGGGTACGTTCGGCAGGGCAGGGCTGCGTTTATCGGCGGCAATGGCCAGCGGCATCAGGCGCCCGGCTTTTACCTGCCCGTAAGCGGGAGCCAGGTTGTCAAAACTTAATGGGACTTGATTGCCGGAGGTGGCCACCACCGCCTCGGCGCTACCTTTGTATGGAACATGCTGTAAGTGCAGCCCGGTTTTCTGGTTGAAAATTTCAGCTGCCATATGAGGGATGCTGCCAACGCCCGCGGTGGCATAGGACAACGCTTCGCCTTGCCGACTCTGGGTCAGAATGTCCTGAACCTTTTTAACGCTGCTGTTGGGGCTGGTAAAAATATAAACGGGCACATCGGTTGCCAGCACGACAGGTGCCAGATCTGTTTTTACGTTATAAGGTAGTGTTTTATAAAATGCGGGATTGGTGGCCAGGTTGGCGGTGCCCATCAGCAGGGTATAGCCATCGGGCTTGGCACGCACCACATAGCTGGTGCCGATTTGTGTTGCACCGCCTGCCTTGTTCTCGACCACAACCGGCTGCTTGAGCCGCTGGGCAAGTGTTTTGGCAATAATACGCGCCGCCGTATCCGCACCACCGCCGGCGGCGTAAGGAACGACAAGTGTGATAGGCCTGTCCGGGTACTCTTCTGCCTGCGCCGGTACAGCAAGCCCGGCAGTTGCAACCAGGGCGATGAAGGTGATTATATTTTTCATATCATTGCTCCGGCAGCCTGTTAATTGACACTGACATTTGTCTGTTTGATCATGTCGGCCCACCAGCTTGTTTCTTCGCTGATCTGCTTGGCAAAGGCTTGCGGTGTATTTCCTTCGGGCTCTGCGCCCAGTTCGGTCAGGCGCTTGCGAATATCGGGACGCTTCAACACTTGTACTGCCGCATCATGCAGTTGCCGGATAATGGGTTCGGGGGTTCCTTTGGGCACCATCAGGCCCTTCCAGGCCATGATGACATAGCCGTTGAGGCCCTGTTCTTCAAATGTCGGAACATCGGGCAGCGCTTCGGCTCTTTTTGAGCTGGGCACACCCAGCGCGCGAAGTTTTCCGCTCACGACATGCGGCAACAGCGGTGGCATGTTGTCAATCATCACGTTGATATGATTGGCCAGCAGGTCACTGATGGCCGGACCCGACCCCTTGTACGGCACATGCTGCATCTTCAGGCCCGCCATTTTGTTCAGAAGTTCGCCAGCCAGATGGGCAGGACTTCCAGTGCCGGGAGAGCCAAAGGAGATGGTCTGCGGATGGCTCTTTGCATAGCTAATGAACTCCCTGAGATTTTTGGCGGGGATCTCGGGATTGACGACCATCACGTTATGTTCACGGGTCAGCGCAGTCACCGGCAGCAGGTCTTTGCCGGGGCTGTAGTTCATGTTCTTGTAGAGGCTGGGATTGATGACCGTCGGGCCTGCAGCAGCCAGAAGGATGGTATATCCATCCGGTTTTGCCGTGGCGACAAAGTGACCTCCTATATTGCCGCCTGCTCCGGGCTTATTCTCGACCACGATTACCTGGCCCAGAATAGGGCGCATGGCTTCGGCAAGCAGTCGCCCCAGGATATCGGTTGATCCGCCTGGCGCAAATGGAATAATCAGCCTGATCGGCTGGTCGGGATAGGCCGCACTGGCCAAGCCCGGTACGATACCGATTATGGCAGTTGCAATAATCGTGATTATGGATCTTTTGAACATAATGGTCTCCGTTGTTATTGAGCCTTCTGACGAGGCATTGCTTGTATTGCGAATGAAATGGGCGCCCTAGCGATTAATGGGGCTTTAACGACCGGGCTCGAAGCCGGCGTTTTTCAACGTCAGGCGGGCAATGTTGAGTTGATGGATCTGGCTGGTCCCTTCGTACAGGCGAAACAGGCGTATATCGCGGTAGAAGCGTTCAATGCCAAAGTCCGCGATATAGCCATAACCGCCAAACATCTGTACGCAACGATCCGCGACCCGCCCGCACATTTCCGAGCAAAAGTATTTGCAAATGGATGCGTTCATCGTGACGTCCTTGCCTTCATCGCGCTCTCGTGCCGTTTGCAGCACGAGCGCTTTGGCCGTTTCAATGTCCGTTTTGCAATCGGCGATCATCGCCTGGATCAATTGAAAATTCATCAGAGGCTGACCAAATTGAGAGCGATTGCCCACAAACTTCATGGCTTCGTCCAGCATGCGGATTGCCGGACCAATGCACAGCGCCGCCAGGTGAATACGCTGTTTGTTCAATACCTTCATGGCGGTTTTGAAACCCATGCCTTCCATGCCGCCGATCAGGTTGGACGCGGGCACGCGGCAGTTGTCAAAATGCACTTCGGACACGGGTGAACCGGCTTGTCCCATTTTCTCGTACGGTTGCCCGGTAGTCAGCCCGGGCGTGTCACGCTCTACCAGAAATGCCGAAATGCCGCCAGCCTTGGGATTGTCCGGATCGGTGCGGGCCATGACGGTGAAAAGATCGGCTATCGGCGCGTTGGTAATAAAGCATTTTGTGCCGTTCAGCACATAATGATCGCCTTCGCGTCTTGCCGTGGTCTGTAATGCTGTGGCATCTGAACCGGCTTGCGGTTCCGTCAGTGCAAATGAACCGGTCATCCGTCCGCTGGCCAGTTCGGGCAGATAGCGCTGTTTTTGTTCAGGCGTGCCATCGGCCACCAGGCCTTCGGAGCCGATGCCGGTGTTGGTACCGACACGTGCCCGAAACGCGACCGAGCATTGCGACAACTGCATGGCGGCAAGAACCAGTTCTTCGGTCGTCATTCCGAGTCCGCCGTATTGCTCGGGAATCGAGTAGCCGAACATATTCTGTTGCGCCATCTCCTTGACGACATCGTCAGGAACTTCATCCGATTGAGCGACGCGCTTTTCTTGTGGCACCAGGCGTTCATGTACAAAACGTCGTAGTGAATCTAAAAAAATAGTGAACGACTCGGGATCCCGCTGCATGCTGATTCTCCTTCTCTGCTTTTGCTGGTGGTGTGATGGACATGGCGCTAATGTTGGAAAAGCATAGCAATTTATATTTAATAGCGATATTATTGTTTCGATATATTGAATTTAAGCGAATAAATCTCGATTGTGATACGTATTTTTTGGAGGACTTTCCGCATGCAAGACACAGATAGACGTAGCGATCCCCGTTTTGCGACAACGGTGGCACACGGCATGTCGGTCTTGCAGTGTTTCCGGATGGCAGAGCCCGCGCTCAGTAATAAAGAGCTGGCTGAACGCACCGGCCTGTCCAAAGCCACCATTTCGCGGCTGACCTATACGCTGGCGCTAAAGGGGCTATTGCTGTATGACATGCAATTGCGACGCTATCGGCTGGGGGCCGGTATTCTGTCGCTGGCGCATCCCATGCTCAGCGGGATCCGCCTGCGCCAAGTGGCAAGGCCCTTCATGCGGGCGCTGGCAGATCGTTGCGAAGGATCCGTGTCGCTTGGCCTGAATGACAAGCTGCATATGGTGTACATCGAAACCAGTCGAGGTCACGAGGTCATCGGCTATCGTCCCGATATCGGCGCGCGCCTGCCCTTGCTGGCTTCGGCAATGGGGCGCGCCTGGCTTGCCAATGCGACATCGGAACTACGTGAAAGCGTGCTGGCACAGATTCGTAGCGAAGATGCCTCGCAGTTGCAGATGCATGGCGCTGCCTGGGAGCGAGCCCGACATGACTGGGATACAAAAGGCTATTGCCTCTCTTTTGGCGACTGGCAGGCAGATGTCCACGCGGTTGCAGTTGCCCTGCGCGATCCGATAGACGGCGATTACCTGGTCTTCAATTGCGGGGTGCCGGTATCAAGACTGAAGAACAAAACCATTGAGGCGGTCGCCGCCGGACCGCTGCTTGCCATGGTTGATGAAATCAATAAGTGCCGGCTTCAGGAGGCACAAAATGGCTGAGTCTGAAAGCAAAGCCGCGGACCCGCAATTTGCCTCTACGCTGGCGCAGGCAATTGATGTGCTTGCCTGTTTCAGGTCGGGAGAGCCATCGCTGGGAAATAAACAGATTTCGCTGCGTACCGGCCTGTCCCCGAGCACGATTGCCAGGCTTACCCACACGCTTGTACAACTGGGATATTTGCGACGTGCACCGCAGGGCAGGCGCTATCTGCTGGGCCCGGCCCTGCTCACACTAAGTTACCCACTTCTTGCAAGCCTGCAGTTAAGGCAGATTGCCCGTCCTCTGATGCTGCGGCTGGCGCTGGAGGTCAATGGAGCTGTCTCGCTGGTTATCCGTGACCGTTGTAATATGGTTTATGTTGAAACGGCGCGCGCCAATGAAACCCTGCAGGCGCATCCCGATATTGGCGCTGCATTACCCATGATGTCCACCGCTGCCGGCAAGGCCTGGCTCTGTCGCGCCTCAGCAGACGAGCGCAACGCCGTCCTGAATCGCATTTGCGTGGAACAACCCGACTACTACAAGGCACATCAACCCAGTCTGGCTGAGACCTATCGGGAATTCGAACGCTATGGTTATTGCTCGAACAACCAGCATTGGGTGCTGCATTCGTTTGGCTTTGCGGTTCCCTTTGCCAAGCCAATCGATGCCAATATTTTCGTTCTCAATTGCGGCGTCCCTGTCTCTGATGGTTCATTTGCCGAGCGTAACAAGGAGATTCCCAAGCGGCTTCAGGTACTGGTAAACAGTGTGCAAAATACGCTTGGACTGTGAATTTTTTATCTGAGACCGCATTTATTCTTTGAGATCGCTTTTTATATGATCAATATGGAAATCGATATCAGCTTTAGAATATCCTAAGATTTGACCAATTTCGCGTTCAACAGATTCGACATAGCCGTGTTGTCTTCCATGCCGGACAAGCTCTGCCAATCTAATGGCTTTTTCTTTTGCACCTGGAGTCCATACGATTAGCCCGTTATCCGCCTCCATTTGGAATGATTCAAACTTACGTTTTCAATGTATTTTTTTATGTCGTGTAAGTACTCGTCCGGATAGTCAGCATAAAAGAACGCCACTGCCTTCTTTCCCGCCAGCATTAATTCTGCTTCTTTGAATTCATGAGGTCCTAAACGGCCATTGTGATCGTTATCAAAAGTCATTATAAAATCCTAGTTGCACCGTGCAACATGGCGATCAGCCATAGGCTCTAACTCACATGTACTTTGAGCAAGTCTAAATTGCATTGATGGAGATCAAGAAATGGACGTATCCAGCATACGACTGGCTTTATTCGGCGGTAGATGGGGTGAGTTGCGTGAATCGAACAATAAAGCTTCCGAAGCTTCATTGTTCGACATTCGGTTATGACTAAGATTGTGATTAATAAAAAAACGCCGCCCTACCCAGAAGAAGGTGAGGCGACGTTTTGGGCGTGATAAAGTCAGCAGTACTATTTATAGCTTAACGGCTTTTTCCTTGCCTGTGAGATAGCCGACGGCAGCGCTGAAGCGATCATGAAATTTTTCATCGATCAGCGGAGCGACCTTGTCTTTGACCACGTCGTGCAGGCCGGGTTTGCCGTCTTTGCCTTTTTCCCAGTCACCGGGGTGCTGGAAGTTGCTCATGATGTAGGTCCAGCCGTTGAGCTCGTCTACCGACTGCAGGCCGGTGGATTCGGCACCGGCAGGGCAGGACAGCACTCGCGCGAGCTGTTTTGTGTCCACGTTGTAGGCCCACAGGAAATTATTGACGTGGGTGCCGCTGTCTTCACCAATAAACAGCGTGCGCAGTTTTTCGGAAAACTTGATATTGTCCGGATTGGCAATTTTATCGGCGTTGGCCGTATTGCCCAGCGCATCGGGGGTTTGCAGATCTTCGCCGACCAGTTCTGCGGGTGGTTTCATGTCGACCGGAACCCATTCGCTGTTGATTTGCTTGCCGGTATTGTCTTTCTGTCCGCCTTTCAGATTCAATGCATAGACGGCGCCGGCATACGGGCCTTGCACCTTGATATCGCCCGAGCCATCCAGCATGGCATCGCGCACATAGGACATGGCTGAGTAGGCGATTTTATCCTTTGCGTTAACTGTGGTGCCTTCCATTTTTGAAAAGCCCATGCTGCCGCCGGCAACGGCGGCGTGACGGTGGGTTTCCAGGAAAGTAGCAGCCTTTTCCATGCCGGGTTTCAGCTTGACCCAGTTGACCTTCTTGTCAAAGACGATTTTCTTGAAGGAATCATCATTGGGATCTTCCGTTTTCACTTCCATGATGTCTTCGGGTTTAAGCTTGTCAGCCAGCGCTTCAATTTCATCGCTGGTCGCATGACCCAGATGAATCCAGCTCAGATCGGCCGAGCCTGGGCCTTCGCCGCTGGTCTGGTGCCATTTTGCGACATAGAGGTTACCGGCAGACAGGTCTTTTTCTTTATCAGCAACAAACATGAACAGGCCGCCGTGGTTGGCATCGTCGCCCATCAATGCGGTACGATTGTCCGGCATTACCTGGATCAATTCATGTGAAATACGGCCCAGGTTGTAATGTTTCTTGATGGTGGCAGTGCCGTCTGGGTTGACCGTGACTTCAGGCATATGACCGTAGTGATACGGGTTGGCTTTTTTCTCGTCGCCAAACAAGGCTTTGCTGAACCCTTTGAATTCATCGTTCTTGGCCACTTTGAAGGCATCGGGCTCATACTCTTCGCTGGACAGATGGGTATTCCATGGCGAGAGTGAGGCGCCACAGGTGATCCACAGGCCATGTACACCAGAGGTATCGACATTGTGATATTTCACCAGCGACAGATGTCCGGTATCCGGATCCTGGTCCAGGGTGAGCACGGCAATGGGAGAGGGCAATTTGCCGTACATATCGTCGCCATTCAGATTGCGGGTGGTGTATTCGAACTGTACCACCGCAAATACCGTATTGCCTTTGACGCCTTCTACCTTGGCGTTGTCCAGCTTGAGCAACGACGTGCCATCGGGGCTGTCGGAGAAAATCTGGCGCTCTTTGCCCGCAACCGATGCGTCCATGATGGGCTTGTTATTGATGTCGAAGTAGCCGCCAGCGATGATCCGGCCGCCTTTGCCGTCGGGTACGTTGTCGCCGGTCAGAAAGAACGGTTTGTAAGCCAGTTCAAACGTCGTGTCGGTCTTGTCAGCCCAGTTTATTTTCAGGGAAGATCCCACTGTGGTGTCAGCCAGCGAGGCAGGATTATCCAGTGTGGGTGCGGCCATGCCAATAAACTCGGCAGAGGCGAATGCCTTTTGTACCGCCTGAGCTGTCTGGGCGGTGGCAAAGCCGGCAAAAGTGCCCAGAACGCCGGTAGTAAGCGGCAACATAGGCGCACTGGCCAGGGCCATCAGGCTGCGACGACGGGACGGGGAAAAGTGAGCGGATTTCATATTACGTGATCCTGTTGACAATAATGCGCAGATATTACAGGTTTAATATGACAGGAATTCGTACGCTGGCTGACAATAAATTGAGGCTTTCAGGCAGGGGGAGTGGTTGTTATCCTGACCTGATTGCGCACCTCAGGATTCGGCAGATAGCTCGGAAATTGCATTGAATCAGGGTAAGACGCATAGGATAAATGTATATTTTGCAGATTTTCAGTCGTTTTTTTGTTGTTTTGCCAGACAGAATGCAGCTTTCGTGTTGCATGGTGCTCGAGTAACGTCAGAAATTGAAAACAAATAACCCCAATGAACAAGACATCATGAAATTCCATCGCCAAACCCGCAAGCGTTATTACGAGGATAGTTATGCCAGCCACTGTCAGGCCGGCGTCATCAAAATTGAAGCAGATACGATCGAGCTTGATACCACGGTGGCTTTTCCCGAAGGCGGCGGGCAGGAAGCAGACCATGGCACCATTACGCTGAACAATGGTCGCGTTCTGAGGTTTATCGACGCAAGAAAAATGTACGGGCATTTGCCCGGGATTGACGGTTTTCCAGATGTTCAGGTCGGTGGCGTCATCTGGCACAAAGTGCATCCGGATGATGTGTCACTTTTAGGCGACCTGCATATTGGCGACTGCGTGACGGTGCGTATTGATACGGATCGAAGAGCGCGCTTGATGCTCAGTCATACCGCGTCTCATATCCTTTACGTGGCCGTCGGTATGATCCGACCGGATGCCGTGCAGGCCACCCTGGGCTGTCATATCCGCACCGATGGGGCACGGTTTGATTTTGGTGTCAATGCGCGCTTTACACCGGAACAGATCAGTCAGATCCAGGCCTGCGCCAATGACCTAGTTTCGCGCAATGCGCTCATCACGATGAGTGCACATCCGCAGGAACCGGATTTGCGCAGCTGGCATTGCGAACAATACCAGATTGCCTGTGGTGGCACCCATTTGGACTGCACCGGGCCGGTTGGTATGCTGGTGGTGAAACGCAAAAGCCTGGGCTCGGGCAAAGAGCGTTTGAGCTGCAGTTTTCCTGATGCGGTGGTTGATACCGCACGCTTTCATTGAATGTTTGCGTTCTACAATTTTAACCAGCTTGGCTTTCAACCTGACGTCATAAGAGGGGGATTAATCCGGCCCTCAAGTTAAAATAACACCCGGCGGAGCCGGCTCGATGGGCAAACGCATTAATCGCGGTGGTGACGCCGGTGGTGTGAGCGATGTCCACGATAGTCTCGATGACCTCGATACGCTCGATGGCCTCGATATTCCCGATGGCCGCGATATTCTCGGTAGTGGGACCGAGGGCGATAGTATCGATTACGACTGTAATGGTCGTATTTTCTTTCATACTTTGGCCCGCCGTAGCGGTAGCCGTCACGATACCCATAATTGCGATCATGCACTACACAGCCGGTCAGAAAAATGGCCAGAAAACCAATAATTACAAGCAATTTTTTCATTAAAGTTCTCCCTTTTCACTTCGCCGATATAGTAAATAGGATCAACTTGAATGTGTATTGCTCAGTTGTAAGCCGAATTTCAGTCGGGTACAGAGAAAACGGGCATCGAGTGCCAATCCCGACTATGAAGGGTGGCTGACTCTGAATTTTCGAAAAGCCATGATCCCTGTCTTATAGTTCATTTTTAAATATCAGTCCTTTTCCTCCCAGTCCCTATATGCCTACAGCTTCTTTGTTCAGTTTATAGTCAGTATTTTATCATTCTGAAAAAACTATAAGTTAGATCAAAATTCAGAATACGACAGCGCCAGCTTGTTGTGGCACTCTTATGAAAAATCTAGGAGAACGTATGACAGAATTTGATCTGCTGGTGACTGGCCATCTGGTATTGGCGCACGGAGAAATTTCCAACGGGTATGTAGCCATCCACAAGGGCAAAGTGGCCCATGTAGGATCGGTCAAGCACGGACTGCCGCCTGCGAAGCGGACAGAGCATTTCACTGACTGCTATATATTTCCGGCCGCCATAGACTCGCAGGTGCATAGCCGTAGCCAGAAAGGGCAGGAGGATTTTCTCTGGTCCACCCGCTCGGCGGCGGCCGGTGGCGTCGGAACGATTGTGGATATGCCTTATGATGCAGGAATGCTGATCTGCAATGCGCAGCGGTTTGAACTGAAAAAACAGGAAGCCCAGCAACAGGCAAGGGTGGATTTTGCGCTATATGGAACCGTGCATCCGGACGAGGGGGCCAGCAAAATCGATGAAATCGTCGCCGCCGGCGCGATCGGCTTCAAGTTTTCTACGTTCGGAACCGATCCAGAGCGTTTCCCCCGTATTCCAGCCTTTACCATGCACGATTGTTTTGCGGCCATCAGCGGCTACGGGTTGATCGCAGGGGTTCATAATGAAGATGACGAAGTCGTCAAGCACCTGATCGAACGGGTTCGGGGCCGGGGCCAGACAGATTATTCCGGCCACGCTGCCAGCCGGCCCGTATATGCGGAGAATCTGGCCGTGCTCCAGGTATATGAACTGGGGGCCGACACCGGCTGTCGTGCCCATGTCGTGCATTGCTCCAATGGCCGCGGCTATGAGATTTGCGCGTCATACCAGCGTCAAGGGTATCCCGCAACGATGGAAGCCTGTCTGCACTATATGGTGTTGTCCGAAGAGGATGATGTCCGGCATCTGGTGGGGCGGGGCAAGGTCAATCCGCCTATCCGCGGCAAGCGCGAGCGTGAAGCGCTCTGGCAGCATCTGGCAGCAGGTAACCTGACGGTGGTATCGACCGATCACGTCAGTTGGTCGCTCGATCGCAAGACCAGTACGAATATGTTTGACAATGCATCCGGTGCAACTGGTCTGGAAGTATTGCTGCCAATGATGGTCACTGAAGCGTCAAGACGTAATATTCCGTTGAGCAAGGTTGTACAGGTATTGACCTACAACGTGGCACGGCTTTTCAGCATTCAGGATACGAAGGGCGCACTGGAAGCGGGGCGTGACGCTGATCTGGCCATTCTGAAAAAGGATCCGTACGTATACGACGGCAAGGCCAGTGGACAGAATTTCTCTGATTGGAGCCCATACGATGGTCGCACGATCGATTTCAAGGTGAAAAAAACCATGGTGCGTGGCAATTGGGTATTCGATGGCAGTAACGTTACCGCCGAGCCAGGCAGTGGCCGGTTTATTCGTCCCCTATCAACGGCAGGATTATCGTCATGAAGAAAGCCAATCAGCAGCGTTATTGGGATGCCCTGATGGAATTGGGCACAATTACAGATGCGGCGCTGCCGTATACAAGGCGATCCTTTAGCGAGACTTTTCTGAAGGGGCGCCAGTGGATATCCGAGCGGATGCAGCAACTGGGCATGGTGGTGCATGTGGATGCGGCCGGCAATCTGGTGGGGCGCCTGGCCGGTACGGATAAAAACGGCGAAGTGATCGCTATTGGTTCGCATAGCGATACGGTGCCAGGTGGCGGGCGCTTTGATGGCGTTGCCGGCGTTGTTGCCGGGCTGGAATGCGTGGCCTCGCTGCAGGAGCGCAATATCAAATTGAATCATACGCTTGAGGTCATTGATTTTCTGGCAGAAGAACCCAGTGAATGGGGCCAGTCATGCATTGGCAGCAGAGGTATCAGTGGTCATTTGTCAGAGGATATCCTGCGTTGCGCACACCCACAGACCGGAGAATTGCTGGCAGACGCGATCGTTCGCATGGGCGGCAGGCCAAATGCCCTGGCCAAGCGAGACGATATCAAGGCATTTTTTGAAATTCATATTGAGCAAGGATGCGTGCTGGAAAACGAGGCGTTGCCGATTGGCGTGGTCAGCGCCATTGTCGGCATTATCAGGGTGCGCATCAAATTCAAGGGGCAGGCTGCGCATGCGGGGACGACGCCCATGCATATGCGCAGCGATGCACTGCTTGCGGCAGCACAGACCGCCTGTGATATTCGCCAATTTGCAGCTCAGATGGCCAGCGACAAGCCGGAGCATTATGTGGTAGCCACTTGTGGCCAATTCAATGTCAAACCGAATGCCAGCAATGTTGTGCCAGGGTTTGCCGAAATTTCAGTTGAAATGCGCTCGGATCATCGGCCCAGTATGGAAGCCTTGCACAGGCAGCTGGAGCACATTGCTGCTCAGGCGGCAGCAATGAATCAGGTTACGCTGCTATCGTGCGAGACGGTCACCGACACCCAGCCCGTCGTCTGTGCGCCGCAACTGATGGCGCATATTCGTGATGCCAGCGACAGCCTTGGGTTGCCGTACAAAGTGATGCCCAGTGGTGCTGGCCATGACGCAGCATTTTTAAGCCATATCAGTCCTTCAGCAATGATCTTCGTACCCAGCAAAGAGGGTAAAAGTCATTGCGCGCACGAGTGGACGTCGGCAGAAGAGCTCGCCCAGGGAATCAACGTGCTGATCGATGCAATAGAGCGATTCGACGGTTCAGTAGAAAAATTAAAACAATCAGCTTGACGTTGATCGTCGAGTATCCAAGGACAAAACATGGAAAAAATTCAGGATTACCGGCGGGTGGGAGCAACTGAAAACAGCGTGCCGGCCTACCCGGCCAACCCCCAGGCAGCCACGAAGAACAGCAATAGTAAAACGGCCAGGGCGGTGGCGGCTGCCTCCATAGGTAATGCACTTGAATGGTACGACTTCAGTGTCTTTGCTTTTTTTGCCAGTTATATCGGGCACAGTTTTTTTGTGGATGGCAACGAAGTATCGGCACTGATCAGTACGTTTCTTGTGTTCGCTGTCGGGTTTATCGCGCGACCCATCGGGGCATTGTACCTGGGTTCCTATGGCGACCGGGTAGGGCGCAAGGCGGCATTGACGCTGACGATCGGAATCATGGCGGTGGGTACGCTGATTATCGCGATTGCACCGCCAGTGTGGATGATTGGTGTCGGCGCTCCTATTCTTTTGTTAGCCGGGCGGCTGCTCCAGGGATTTTCTGCCGGTGGTGAAATTGGCGGCGCGACAGCGTTTCTGGTGGAAAGCGCTCCTGTGGAAAAGCGGGCCAGCTATGCGGCATGGCTTCAGGCCAGCATGGGGGTCTCAAACATCCTGGCCGCGTTCATGGGCATGATGATCACAACGTATTTTGATGATGCGACCATCTCTCTGTGGGCCTGGCGCATTCCCTTTGTCGTTGGATTGCTGATCGTACCTCTGGGTTATTATATCCGTCGCACGCTGGATGAAACACCCGAGTTCGAAGCGCAAAAGCAGAACCAGTCGATAGACAAAAAGCCGTTGCTGGACATTGTACGCCTCTATCCGCGTCACATGATCCTGGGTGTTTTGTTTTCAATCCTATGGACCGTGTGCGTGTATGTGCTGGTCATTTATATGCCTACCTATTATGCGTCACCGGTGATTGGTCTGGGGTTCTCGCGGAACCAGGCGTTTACTGCATCGCTGTTGGGCAATATATTCATGGTGATTGGATGTGTCTTTGCCGGTAGACTGGCTGACCATATCGGGGCATCCAAAGTGTTGCGCACCGGCTGCGTGACACTGATGTTTATTTCCTGGCCGCTGTTGACCTGGCTGCATCACTCGCCGACCATGACCAATCTGATCATTGTCCAGATTTTGCATTGTTTTGCCGTCTCGCTGTTTGCCGGGGTTGCGCCTTCAGCGCTTGCGCAACTGTTTCCCATACAGGTCCGGTCCAGCGGCATGGCAGTCTCATACAATATTGCTGCGATTTTCTTTGCGGGCTTTACTCCTGCTTTGATGACATGGGCGACCACCGTAGACGTCATGGCTCCGAGCTATTACATGTTTATTGCATCTGCAATTGGTCTGCTTGCGACGATAGGAATGTACAGGCTCAAAAGGTAAGTCATAATAGCACTATGACCCTTAAACCAAGCCATATCCTGCAGCAGCTTGAATTCAGGAATCTCATCCGTTTTTGTCATTTGTGCCAGACGCGAAGTCTGGCACAAACGGCTGCGCAACTGGGTATTGCGCGGTCGGGCATTAGCGATTCGATTGGCACGTTGGAAGGGCTGTGCGGCCTGCCGTTATTCCGGCGCGAATTTCGACAATTCATTCCCGATGATTCGGCATTAATCTTGAGTCATCATTTTTTGCGGCTTTGCCTGCTGGAAGATTTTGCTTGTCGATACACGCAAGCAGCCTGCCATGAGCTGGGCTGGATCCGAATCCGCTTTCCCTATACCGCTTATCGCGGACAGACCAGCGCTGCCTTTTTTGATGCGATCTTAAGGACCCAGCGTCAGTACCAAAATATACTTTTCAGTGTTGAGTTTTACGACAGTTATCTTCAGCAGTTCGATAGTCGGGAGGAATGGACGCCCCCCTGGCCACGCCTGGCGCAAATTGATATTGTGATCAGCCCGATTCTGGAAAACCCAGGCGCAAATTCATTTATCAAGACTGGCGGGTGGCTTCTGTTGCATTCGCAAGCGGCGCAGTTGACGCCAGGCCGCGCCGGGATAGATGGGCGGTATGAAGGCAGGGTTTGCATTCCGCGTATGCCCTGGGCACTATTGCAACAGGCTATGCAGGTATGTGCACAATTGCAACTGGACTATGAATATGACGATCGTGATTACCTGCAGATCATGATGCGTCCGCCCAAGGATAACCGTGTTTTTCTGGTTAACCAGCTTTGTCTGGATGCGACCTTTGATGCAAACTGGCAGCTTAGCCCTGTAGATAGTGCGCTGATGTCTGCGATTGAACTTCGTGACTACGATGATCATCCCGGCGCACAACTGTTGCTTCATAATTTGCGCCGTGTCATGGATCGTCCCGCGTCCGGCTCGCAGCCTTTTTCACCCGAAACCACACTGAGGCAATGGCATTATTTTGGCCTGGTCGCCGAGCAAAGTTCAATTCGCAAGGCTGCTGCCCAGTTGTATATGGCCCAACCCGCACTGAGCACGCAGCTCAAACGTTTTGAATCGTCTCTGGGATCGGTTCTGATTGATCGGCACCAGGGCACCCGGCAACTGGCCCTGACGCCTTCAGGCGCATTTGTATTTGACGTGCAGCAGGGAATGCGGCATATGCTGGCTGCCATACAATCCTTTTTGCAAACCCGGCGATTACAGCAAAATCAGAGATTGTCGCTGGGTGTGGTGCCAAGCGCAGACGTCAATAGCAGACTCAGCGAGCTTATTGTTAATCAGGTGGCAAAATGGCAGGCACATTATCCGGATGTGCGACTTGAAATTGTCGAAGATAAGCAGCAAGTGCTTGTCGGGCTGTTACGCAGCCAGCATATCCATTTGGCATTTGTCGAAGACAACGTCTCCTGGCTGGTGCAGGAAGCGGTATCCGCGCCAGAATCCATTGGCTTGGTGGTTGCGCCAGAACTGGCGAGCCGATTGGGTATTGTGCAAGGTCAATCGCTCGATTGGCATTCACTGCGTGATTATCCACTGGTTTTACCCAGGCGCGAATCAGGGTTGCGCAAGCTTATCGACGACCATTGTGTCGGCCTGGGTGTTACGCTTGTTGCGGATGTGGAGTCCGATAGCCTGAACATCAACCAGCGCTGGATTGCCGAGGGAAAGTATGGGTCGCTCTTGCCCCGGTCGGCGCTCGAAAGTCTGATATCCGTGTACAAGGCATGGTTCATCCCGTTGACCCCGGTGCTGCACCGGACGATAAGATTATCGTATCTGAAAAATCGTCATCTTAATCCGGTGGAAAAAAATCTGATCGATTATCTGCGGCTTAAGCTGGAAGACGAGCCTGGGCAGTAACATACGTCGCATGCCTGACCCTGAGATGTTGCCACAGATGATGCGATTTTCTGGCAACAAACCGCCCTGAAAGAGACCAATAAAAAAGGTGGCATAATCGCCACCTAATCATCCAGCATAACGCCGCTTACTATTGCCGGGTCAGTCTTCCTTGCGCAGGTGCGGGAAGAGCAGTACGTCGCGAATAGTGGGACTGTCAGTCAGCAGCATAATGTATCGGTCAATGCCGATGCCGCAACCGCCGGCAGGCGGCATACCGTATTCGAGCGCACGAATATAATCGGCGTCGTAATACATGGCCTCTTCATCGCCGGCATCCTTGGCAACAACCTGTGCCTGGAAGCGTGCTGCCTGGTCTTCGGGATCATTCAGCTCGGAGAACCCGTTAGCGATTTCACGACCGGTAATGAACAGTTCAAAGCGCTCAGTGATTTCCGGGTTGCTGTCCGAGGCGCGTGCCAGCGGAGAGACTTCTACCGGATAATCAATGATGAAGGTCGGGTTCCACAATTGTGATTCGGCCGTTTCTTCAAACAATGCCAGTTGCAATGCGCCAATACCGGCACGCGCCAATACCGGGCCATCTACTTCCGCGCCCAGCCGGCGCAGTTCGTTTCGCAGGAATTCAACGTCATTGAGCTGTGTTTCTGTATAACCTTCGGCGTATTTCATGATCGCCTGCGTGATTGTCAGGCGATCAAACGGCTGGCTCAGGTCCAGTGGTTTGCCCTGATGCGTCAGAACGGCAGTGCCGGTTGCCTGCACCGCGACATCGCGCAGCAATTGCTCGGTAAAGTCCATGAGCCACTGATAGTCGGTGTAGGCCGCATAGAACTCCATCATCGTAAATTCAGGGTTGTGCCTCGGGCTGACGCCTTCGTTGCGAAAGTTGCGGTTGATCTCGAAGACCCGTTCAAAGCCGCCTACTACAAGCCGTTTCAGATACAGCTCGGGTGCGATGCGCAGGAACATCTGCATATCCAGCGCGTTGTGATGCGTCACAAATGGCTTGGCCGCGGCACCGCCGGGAATAGGGTGCAGCATGGGGGTTTCCACTTCCAGAAAGCCCGATTCGTTCATGACCGAGCGCATCGCGGCAATGGCCTTGCTGCGCACCTTGAAGGTGTTGCGTGATTCTTCGGTCATGATCAGATCGACATAACGCTGGCGATAGCGCAGCTCCTGGTCGGCAATGCCGTGGAATTTGTCGGGCAGGGGCCGCAGGGACTTGGAAATCAGATTGATCGATTCGGCGTGAATCGATAGCTCGCCCTTGTTGGTCTTGAAGACCCGGCCACTGACGCCGATGATGTCGCCAATATCCCAGGTCTTGAACTGTTCGTAAACCTCTTCGCCCACGCCTTTTTTGTCCAGATAGATCTGAATACGCCCGCTGGCGTCCTGGATGGTGGCAAAACTGGCTTTGCCCATGACACGTTTGAGCATCATGCGGCCGGCAACACAGGCAGGATTGGCCTGCGGGTCCAGGGTTTCTTTGTCGAACTGGCCAAACTGCTCATGCAGCGCTTGTGCCTTGTGTTGTGGTTTGAAGCTGTTGGGGTAAGCTACGCCTGCCGAGCGCAGGCGCGACAGTTTTCCTCGTCTTTCGGCGATGAGTTTGTTTTCGTCCACTTCGGTAACGGGCGCGTCTTTCTGGTTGTCGTTCATAGGGTTTGCTGATGTTTAGCTTGGCATGTCAGACAGATGTGACATGCCAGGGTGAATGGGTTACAACATTGCGGCGCGCCGCCCCAAGCAGGGCAACGACGCTGCTATTGCCTGATTACTGGCTGTACTGGCGTATATCATCGAGCTCTTTGCTGGCAAAGTGTTCGCTATTGATATACCGGATAATATTCTCTGCCACGGCCTGGGGGCTGCGCAGCACGCCCGTTTCATTCATTGTGTTAAAGCGCGCCAGATCCGGAAAGTCGTTTGTATTGCCAGACCGGATGGTAGCCTGCATGCTGGTGTCGATGACGCCGGGGGCAAGCGAAACCAGCCTGGCGTGCGGCGCTTCAAGACGGGCGACACGTGTATACATGTCCAGCGCAGCCTTGGTAGCGCAATAGACGCCCCAGCCGGCTGTGGGTGAGCGTCCGGCACCCGAAGATATATTAACGACCCGTACATCTGCGTCAAGCGTGCGGGTGGCGCGCAGCAGGGCGGTCGTCAGCAACATGGCGCTGGTCACATTCAGATTAAATGTGCTGGAGATGGCATGGGCGTCGTCGAGCGTATCGTACTGGGCAACAGGGCCCAGCGAACCGGCGTTGTTGATCAGCAGATAGTGGTCTGCAGTCTGATCCAGCTGCGCAAAAATACCCAATGCAGCCGCTTCGATATGCTGAACATCTGACAGGTCATGACCATAATGAATATGCTGGCACCCGGATGCCTCGGCCAGCCGCTGCGTTTGCGGGTCGCTGTTGCGCGATACGGTGATGAGCTGGCGCGCGCTACCCGCCAGGCTGCGGGCCAGTTCTGCACCCAGGCCACGCGAGGCACCGGTAACGATAGCGATGGTTCCACTCATTTCAGACTCCTTGCTTTAAGCTGGCTTCGATAAACGGGTCAAGGTCACCGTCCAGTACTTTTTGGGTATTGGATATTTCGACGTTAGTCCGCAGATCTTTGATACGGCTATTGTCCAGCACATAGGAACGGATCTGATGACCCCAGCCCACTTCGGTCTTGGCGTCTTCCAGCTTCTGCTGCTCGGCCAGACGGTTGCGCATTTCCAGCTCGTACAGTTTGGAGCGCAGCATGGACATGGCTTCGGCCCGGTTGCGATGTTGTGAACGGTCATTCTGGCACTGTACAACAATACCTGTCGGTGTATGGGTAAGCCGGACTGCCGAATCGGTTTTGTTGATGTGCTGCCCCCCCGCACCACTGGCGCGGTAGGTATCGACCCGCAAATCTGCAGGGTTTATTTCAATCTCGATGGAGTCATCGATTTCGGGGTAGACGTAAACACTGGCAAAGGATGTGTGACGTCCGTTGGAGGAATCGAACGGGCTTTTGCGCACCAGTCGGTGTACACCGCTTTCCGTGCGCAGATAGCCGAATGCGTATTCGCCTTCGACCTTGATGGTTGCCGATTTGATGCCGGCTACGTCGCCATCTGACTCTTCCAGTACTTCGGTTTTGAAGTCCTTGCGTTCGCAATATCTGAGGTATTGGCGCAAGAGCATGGAAGCCCAGTCCTGGGCCTCGGTGCCGCCGGCGCCGGCCTGGATGTCGACAAAACAATTGAGGGGGTCGGCCGGGTTGGAGAACATGCGGCGAAACTCGAAGCCCTCGATGATCTTGCCAAAGCCGTCAGTATCTTCTTCAATGGCAAGCAGGGTCGCATCGTCATCGTCGGCACTGGCCAGTTCGAACAGTTCTTGTGTATCGCGGATATTTTGCTGCAGTTCATCCAGGACAAGGACGACATTTTCCAGCGTCTTTTTCTCCCGGCCCAGTTCCTGGGCTTTCTCGGGATTATTCCATACGTCCGGGTTTTCCAGTTCCAGGTTGACTACTTGCAGTCGTTCCGATTTGGATTCGACGTCAAAGATACCTCCGAAGCGCGTCCTCGCGCTCAGCGTAGTCTTCAAGACGGGCGGCGAGTTGGTTTTGACGTTCTGCTTCCATGCGTGTTATTCCCTTGCTGAGTAATTTTGCTTAACCCTTTATTTTAGCGCACCCGTGCGCCATGGCTGGCAGAATGCCGATATTCTGCTGCAAAACTTGCTCAGTATTCCTGCCGAACGCGTTCCCGGCCTCTAACGTGCGGGTTGCTGGCCGGATACATTGCCGAAGGCGCCCCCGACCGTGCCAACCACACCGTCGATATGTTGTCCGGGTGTGCCGGTTGTTGTGCAGGCGCTCAAAGCCAGAAGGGTAAACAGAAGGGCGCTGGTAAATTTCATAGGTGTTTTTCTGGGAAATAAAAAGGCAGCGTACCAAATTGCCGTCGGCTTGCCTTGTCGGGACGGTAAACGTTGTAACAAGAATACCCGAAAACCGCCCGTTTGATAGCGATCGTAATAAATGGCACGTCGCTGTGCTGCATCTAGAAGGCAGCGGGTTCGGCGTGGCGCACCATCAGTTGCACATTTACAACGCCATTCCAGGCATTGGGTGCAATTTCGTAGATAAGATCGGTGTATTCCGGCAAGGTCTCGGCATGATTGAACCAGATCGCATCGTATTGCTGGTTCATGCGTTCCAGGCGTAATTTAAGGTGTTTTTCCTTGAGCAGGCGCTGATTGAGCACCCTGAACGTGTCCCGGAAGAGCGGGGGAGGAAAACCGGCACCCCACACATGCTCGTGCAACATACCGGCCACTTCTGCTGTCGTAAAAAGGGGGTCCAGCGAGCCGTCGGTCTCGATCAACGGCTCAAAGCTGTCTTTGCCGCTGATGCGACGTACTGCCAGGTCAAAGGCCTCTTCGAATTCGGCAAAAGCCTCTTGCCGCAGCGTCAGGCCGGCGGCCATGGCATGGCCCCCGAATTTGAGGATCATGCCGGAATGGGTTTTGGAGACCAGATCCAGGACATCGCGCAAATGCACATCCGGTACTGATCGGCCTGAACCGCGCAGTTCGCCGGGATCGCCCGGGGCAAAGGCCAGGGTTGGTTTCCAGAATTTTTCCTTCAGCCGTGAGGCAACAATGCCCACCACGCCCTGATGCCAGTCCGGATGAAAAACACAGACAGTGGCATTGCGGGCTTTTTCAGGCGCTTCCAGGCTGACCAGGGCTTGTTCACTCATATCCTGTTCGATGGTGCGACGCCGATGGTTCATCGTATCCAGTTCGCGGGCCAGCGCCAGTGCTTCGGCCTCGTCGTCCGTCGTCAGGCAGCGGATCCCGATGCTCATGTCGGCCAGACGGCCGGCGGCATTGATTCGGGGGCCGATGCGAAAACCCAGGTCCAGTGCTGTTGCTTCACGGTTGTCGCAACTGGCAACCAGGAACAGGGCCTTAAGGCCAGGCTGCAACTGATTGTTCCGGATTTTTTTCAATCCCTGCGATACCAGCAGGCGATTGTTCGGATCCAGCCGCACCACATCGGCTACGGTTCCCAGCGCGACCAGATCGGCCAGCGCGTCAAGCCGGGGGCCCGCTTTGGCATCAACCCAGCCACGGCGGCGGAATTCCGCGCGCAGCGCCAGCAAGACGTAAAAGATCACACCCACGCCGGCCAGGTTCTTGGAAGGAAATTGGCACCCAGGATGATTGGGGTTCACAATGGCGATGGCATCGGGCAGTGCATCCCCGGGCAGGTGGTGATCGGTGACCAGTACCTGCATGCCAAGGTCGTTGGCAGCCTGTACGCCTTCGATGCTGGCGATGCCATTGTCTACCGTGATCAGCATGTCCGGCTTACCGGCATGGTGCCGGCTGGCCAGCTCTACCACTGCGGGTGACAGGCCATAGCCGGTTTCGAATCGGTTGGGCACCAGAAAATCCACATCGGCGCCAAAGGCGCGCAAACCCCGCAAGGCGACGGCGCACGCGGTGGCGCCATCACAGTCGTAGTCGGCAATGACCAGCAGTTTTTTTCTGGCGGCAATAGCATCGGCAAGAATGACCGCAGCCTTGTCTGCCTGATTGAGTTCAGACGGGTTGATCAGATCGGCCCAGGACAGGCGCGTTTGCTCGGACGAGGTCACGCCGCGCGCGGCCCACAGACGGGCCAGCAGCGTGTGAATGCCGCTTTCCTGCAATTGTTTTTCATAGTCCGGATTCACCAGACGGGCTGTGATTTTTACTGAGACCACCATTGCTTCCATTGCTTGCGTTGACCGGGCAGCCACTTGAGCAGCGCCGGTGTAGGTTCCAGGGTGAGCGTGATCCATCGGTCATCGCCGGTCAGGATCAGGCTGACTGGCATGGTAACAGGGTTGCCCCCAGATTGGGTTTTGAGGGCTGCCGCCAGTTCAAGTGTAAGTGTCTGCTCCACTGCCGGCAACAGCGCCAGCCAGTGCCCCCATTGGCGCTGGCGATGGGCCGCTTCCAGCTCGCGTATCACGATCGGCATTGTCGTTGACGGGGCTGTCAATTGTGCTGGGGTGGCGCCGCCAAACAGCCAGCCGCCATTGATGAGTGGCATCTGCCTGTCGCGCCGCACCTCATTCACAGGGTGATGATGCCACGCAATCTGCAGTTCACTGAGCAGGCGACGCAAGGGTTTGAATGCATCCTCCTGAGGCCAGACGTGTGCCAGATCAGCGCTGGCAATCAGCGTCGGGCTGAGTGACGGCAAATTGAAACCGTTCGGTACGGCCACTGTCCAGCCTTGCCGGGTGTGGCCAGTCAGGGTAAACGGGGTATCAGTGAATATATCAACTGCACTTTCATAAAGCGCCAGGCTTTCCTGCTCTGTCACAGCAATATCGCTCGCGGTCAGCATGTGTGCACCGCTGTTGCTCAGGCCAAAGTGTGCCAGCTGAAACAGCCAGACGGGTTCAGTGTTTTGCGCTTCTGGCACCAGAATGGGCGCCAGGGCGGCGCAGGGCGCCTGACCAGGCGCAGGCGCAAATTGATAATGCTGCACCAGCCAGGCTTCGTAAGGCGTGCAGCCGGTCTGGTCCGGATCGGCCGGATGGATATGTGGGGTGGCGTATTCGAACAGGCGTCGCAGCAGCGTTGCGGTTTTTTCCAAATGGACAGCAGTTTCGCCTGCCACCGAATGCGGGGGAAGCGCCCCGGAAATGATCAGTTCCATGCTGGACCTGCGCACATAATGAAAATCCTCATTCTATGCAGCGCCAGGAGTACTGGCGTATTGAGAAATATTGAAAATGAAATTGCTTGGGACATGGATTCGCATGAGGCGCCATTCATTGCCAGTACCTCGTATCCCGGTTCGGGATTCGTTTGCAGGGCGCTCTGATGGCTACAATTTAAGTGACCGATCAGGGATTATAACGGCTAAGTCACGGCAGCAAGCGTATCTGCGCCAGGACGGGGCCGGGCTTGCTCCTGGGTGCCGGTTATATCCGGTGTCGCGTTTGGACTGTAAACAACAGCGTGGCCTACGGGCGCGGGCAAGTACTGCCGCGTGCGGTCAGGCTCCGGACGACTAAAGTGAAGAGGCCTTAACAGTAAAGGTCCGTCGGGCGGGTATGGTCAGGCAGATCCGTTGGGTCAGTCTGGCTTGCATAGTCATTTTCCGGGCCGCATCAAGTCAGCCAGTGTGTTCATCCTGCGCGTGCTTGATATCCTGAATGATGCTCTCTTCGATCAACCCGGCGTCTGAAGTGATGTTAACGCTGTATCCGTCGCCAACTGTTACCCATTTTCTGCGCTTGCCGCCTGGCCCCGTCATTTTGCAGGATACCTGGAAATTGTACTGGCTTTGCGCAGGAAGGCGGCTCTTGCTCGCACCCACTTCGTAGTAGCTGGTGACCGATATCCTGAAGTCTTTCGGGTCAACCTGGGCATCGCGACAGATTCGTTCCCGGGAAATCAGTTTCCAGATCTGTTCTTCGGTATTGTGCTTCGGGCGGAAAAAATAATTAAAAATGAGGAATGCGGCTATTCCCGCAATAATTAATACACTATCGACACTCATTGGTTATCCTCATTCAAGTAAGTTAGGGATCTTACCTATCATTTGCCTTCATGGGTGAGGTATTGGCCTTTTATGAAGAACCGTTTTTGCTTTTACAGGGTTTATGGCATTCATCCGGCCTCATAGGGGCATAATGGTTAGTCAATCATCAAAATGGATTCGACATGAACAGAAAAGCCATACAAATCTCAACATCACCGTTAAATGCAGGTGGCGTCGTGTTAATCACTGTGGCCAATGACGGTTCCATCTGGCAATCCAACAGGCAAAATACTTCTTCATCCAGTGATAAATGGTCCGAATGGACAAAACTGCCGGATCTGCCGCAGGGGGACGTTGACGAAGCACTCAAAGAAGGATGACAACGTACGCCACGCTATCTGTTCGGTCATGGTTTTATCGATCTGGACAAGGCGAGCTGAACGATCTGTGTTGCTGCACTATCATGGTGAGCGATTAAATTATACTCTTGCAGCCCATTGTGGTAGGTTCATGTTGCCAGGTAATATAAGCGGTCATCAAAAGCGCTCACCTGTTCCTGGTGCCCAGTGTCATTAGTGATGAGACTTAAAAAAAACGGGCAGGAGGGCTGATTCGGCGCGTAATGGATGATGGTGGTTTTTATACCG